>Ga0079226_10002466_pt1 | contig 14273 bp, 12 predicted proteins | sample Poulit2014_FD_76345 | JGI IMG/M metagenome (GOLD analysis project Ga0079226, IMG submission 76345) | Agricultural soil microbial communities from Georgia to study Nitrogen management - Poultry litter 2014 | ecosystem: Environmental > Terrestrial > Soil > Agricultural land | place: USA: Georgia... | reverse complement strand
GTTCGTTCTCCCTGGCCTCTAATCGTTACATGATTTCGTAGTAAAATATCCTGTTTCATAGCAAAGCACCTTTCTCGTGTTCGTCAATTTATATCTCTGTCGTATAAAAAAATGAATTTATGTGCGAAGTAACTCTATCATGAAATTCTGCTAGTAGTATAGGGTAAGAGTTTCCTTCAATGTACGGTACTCCAATCATCCGCGCACACTTTATACCGTGATTGCTCTAAAACGTCATCGACATACTCAGAACTACAAAATAATTCACCTATATTCTACCATTCCACCAGGGGAATTTGAATTTTTTTCATAATCCTGGATCAATCAAATAATAATGGATTTGACACTATTCTGTCTCAGCTCATCAGCAATCCCCGTCACAATCACTTATAATCCGGATGTCCTACAATTAAATGTCAATATCCCTACTTCTAAACACGGTTACTTTTCCTCCTTACAAAGATTAATACTAAGCTTATTACAAGTAAAACCAATATTACATAAATTGCTTTGGAGTACACTTCCATATATTCTACAATCACTTCCCAGGAAGCACCCACAGAGGCACCTAAGTATACAAGTATGATGTACCACATTAAAGTGCCCAAAGTTGTCAGTGGAAGAAATAAACGCAGTTTCATATTTGCCATGCCAGCTGGAATAGAAATCAAACTGCGTACCAGCGGGACAAAACGGCAAAAGAAAACTGTCCAAGATCCATATTTTTCAAACCACGTATCTGCTTTATAGATATCATTTGCTGTTAGACAAAGAATATATCCCCATCTATTCACAAACTTCTCCAGTCTAGCTACATCAAATTGCAAACCAATTAAATATAGAATAATAGATCCTAAAACCGAGCCGGCTGTCGCTGAGGCAACCACACCAGTAACACTTAGAGCCGATATAGTTGTCATAAAGCCGCCGAATGTCAGGATAACCTCGGAAGGTATAGGCGGAAAAATATTTTCAATTGCAATCAGAAACATAATCCCCATATAGCCATATTCATTCATCATTTCAATTAACCAGTTTTCTATACATATCCCTCCCAACAGTAATACGTTTATTACGTCATTTTAATTACTACAATCGCTGCAATTAGCAGGCCTGCCATCAGTAAACCTACAAAAGTATTGGCCAAAATTAAGTCCAATTTATCAATTTCATCGTCATTTGTTTCAAATTTATCTTCATTCTCATTCATTATGAACCATCCTTTTCATATTACTCTGATTCTTCATTATCATTTACTATATCTTCTGCAGCCTTTTTAAATTCTTATAAAGTCTTGCCTGCTGATTTTCCTATTTCAGGAAACTTTGATGGTCCAAAAATTATTAACAAAGATTAATATAAAGCTAGGTAAACCGATATTACCTAACATATGCCACCACACCTTGGAATATTTTCCTCAAGGCATCAGTCAACAACATTCAATATCGTTGTTAAATTCCACAATCCAGAATTGCAAAAAATTAAGCCACTATATATAAGCTGATTAATTATTCAATCTATTTTTTTATATACTGGATCCGTCACTTATTGTATTCTCAAAAAAAGACATAAGAAAAAACTTCTCATCTTTTTAAATGAAAAATCCATTACGAAATCTATTTAACTGGGTAGAAACTAATTAATGGAGTTTTAAATCTAATAGGGGAGGTAATTAGATTGGTGCTGCACTACACAAATAAAGCCGGCAATTTTCCGGGAGAAAAATGCATGGTTAATAAACTTAAACGGAAGAAATTTTCCTTTTAAGTTATGTGTAGATTCATTAGAAGGAAATAGAAATTCAGTCTGCCACTTCGGTACTATAGTTTGAACCGATTCAGTAATTACATCAGAACCTGTGATTGTATCCGCTTTGGAGATTACCGGTTCATCTGCAGAATGAAATGAGAATTTCTTCATTTCTTCTGAAGGACCTATAAACAGCACGAATGAAATAAATATCAGCAGCATACTGGTTAGTACACATTTTTTCATCGGTAACAGACCTCCTTTCTACATCTATAATATTATATAAAAGGCATCAGTACAATATTTTTAAAGTATTGAAAAATGAGATGGTACGTTTTCTTCGTAGTTCTAGACATCGATTCATAAAAGGAGTAATATATTATTTCTTGATTAATAGTTAAGAAAAGGATTGTATCTATAATGACCTTAAACTTCTCAAGAAATATGATTCTAACTGTATTTATGCTTGGAACTTTTGCCATTGGAATGGCAGAATACGTTGTGACAAGCTTATTGACACAGTTCGCTATTGACTTAATCGTTGATGTATCAACGACTGGATTATTGTTGAGTGCTTACGCTATAAGCGTTGCCGTATTTGGACCGATTCTTCGTATAATCACAATCAAGTTTTCACCTAAGCCGCTTCTTCTGGTTTTTATAGGTATATTTATTATCAGTAATATCATTGCTGCTACGGCACCAAACTTTGAAATATTATTACTGTCCCGGTTGTTATCAGCTACTATGCATGCACCATTTTTTGGTCTTTGTATGTCTATGGCTGTTCAGATTTCTACACCTGAAAAGCATACAAGTGCTATTGCTGCAGTTCAGGGTGGCCTTACGTTCGCTGTCATGATAGGCGTTCCTTTCGGTTCATTTCTGGGAGGGGCACTTGACTGGAGACTCGTTTTCTGGTTCATAGCTATTCTTGGTACGATGACTTTTATTGGTTTATCGATTATTACGCCAAATATCAAACCAACGGAAACTCCACAATTGAAAAAAGAGCTCAGGATCTTTAAAAACATCAATGTCCTTATGGTGATTACAATCATTGTATTTGGATTTTCGGGTGTCTTCACCGCTTATACATTCATGGAACCAATGTTACGGGATTATGCCGGGTTTGAAACTATGGGCGTTACCGCTGGATTCTTTTGCTTCGGCCTTGGAGCTGTCGTTGGAAACATTGTTTCCGGTAAAGTCCAACCATCTCACTTGACTGAACGACTTATAGCAGCTTTAGGCATGTTTGCTGTCATACTCATCCTGTTTACAGGCTTTCTTCAGTATGCTTCCACAGCATTGTTCATGTGCTTCTTATTTGGCGCAGGAACTTTTGGATTGGTGCCCATTTTAAACGCTAAAATTATTATTCCAGCACCTGAAGCGCCAGCCTTGTCCGGCACTATTGCAGCTTCTGTCTTTAACTTGGCGAATTCTATCGGTGCAACACTAGGAACTATTCTATTAAATAACGGATTGACCTATAGCATGATTACTTTTATTGCAGCAGGGATGATTTTATTTGGCATGCTGCTTACTGTTTTTATGCACAAAGTTGAAGACAAATCATTATTTCAAACAAGAGAGTCTTAAAATTTTAGAACCTGAATTATTCTACGAATAATTCAGGTTCTTTTAATGGAAGTATCAGATTTTACATATTAGAATTTTTCCCTTTCCACACTATATCCAAATAATGCTGCGGATCAGTATCACCTTCAGTATTTATAATGACGACATTTGATTTTTCATCCAAATTAAATGCTTTTTTAAACTCGTCATTCTCCTTCATTAGATAATGTAATAATCCCAGAGGAACTGCCCCCGATTCTCCAGAAATAATTTTTTCATCCGGTTCCAAAGGGTTACCCAGGACTCTCATGCCTAAAGCAGCTATTGAATCACTGCATGAGTAAAATGTATGCGTATATTGCTTCAGAATTCTAAACGCTCTCGTATTTGGTTCCCCGCAACACAGTCCGGCCATAATGGAGTTCATATCACCTGTTACCGCCTCAACCTCTCCTCCATTATGAGCAAATGACCTGTAATAACAGTCAGCTAGATTCGGTTCTACAATACCTATTTTTATATTATCCGCTCCATAATGATGCATTAAATATCCAGTTATGCCTGCCGCGAACGAACCAACACCCGCCTGTAAAATCACATGCGTAGGAACATCTAAATTACTACTTTCTATTTCTTCCACAATCTCTTTTGCAATGGAGGAGTATCCCTGCATAATCCACAGCGGAATTTCATCATACCCTTCCCAAGCTGTATCCTGCACCATTATCCAATCATTTTCTTTCGCTAATTTATCGCAGATTCTAATTGTTTCATCATAATTAACATCAGTTATTTCAGCCAGAGCACCTTCTCTTTTAATTGCTTCCAGGCGCGTCAATGAAGAACCTTTCGGCATATAAATCACAGACTTCTGACCAAGCTCTCTCGCTGCCCAGGCCACACCCCTGCCATGGTTACCATCAGTAGCTGAAATAAAAGTAACTTCCCCAATTTTTTCTTTCGTTTCTTCTGAACGCATTTCTTCAAACGTTAACTCTTCAATGTTTTTCCCTAACTTTTTGGCAATATATTTTCCGATTGCATACACTCCACCCATAACTTTAAAAGCGTTTAATCCAAATCTCTTTGATTCATCTTTCACGTAAATATTATTGACATTTAGTTCCTGCGAAAGTGCTTTCAAATGGATTAACGGGGTTTCTGTAAACTGTTCATTCGTCTTTTGGAAATTTAAAACCTTTTCAATTTCTTGATTTGTAAAATAAGTAAACTCTTCATCATTATAATTTGAGTCAAAAAAGGTATTCTTAATTGCTTGAATATCATCAGCGGTTTTTAATACCAATATCATCTGCTCCTTCACCAAGAAATAACTAGTATCCAATATGTGATATATTACATACTGGATACTATCGTACAAAGTTATTTGATTAATGTCAAAGTTTAGATTAGGATTATTGTTGCTCGGCATTAACCTTACTTCTTATTCTGCTTAAACTCCTTCTCCAATTGTTTGAAATGGTTTGTTTCACATCATCTATTTGTTTACTTTTCAAGCTCTCTATAATCTTTAAATGCTCATGGTAAGATGCTAAATCTTCTCCCTGATCCTCAAAATAATATACTTCAATCCGCTTAATTTTTAGCTTTAAACTATTCAAAATCCTTGATAGCTCTTCATTTTGAGACAACTTAATTATGATGTCATGAAACCTCAAATCTGATTGAAAGGCCTTCTCTTTTTCCCCTCTATGCAATTCTTTTTTGAACTGTTCATTTACTTTTTCCAAACTTGTTATCACATTTTGAGTAACAGATTTAAGACCTTCCTCTATTGCAAGAATCTCCAGCGCTTCAACAATTGGATAAATATGCTCTGCCTGTTCAATACTGATTGGCGCCACCATTGTCCATCTATTCGCTTTTGTCTCAATCAGTCCTTCATCTTCCAATTTCAAAAGAGCTTCCCTAATTGGAGTTCTGCTGATCCCCAGCATTTCAGACAACTCACTGTCCTTCAATTTCCGATTCGGCTCCAATTCACCAGATATTATCCAGTCTTGAAGAATACTGTATGCTTCATCACGCATTGATTTCCTTTTAATTTTAAACCCCGAATTATTCATCATTTCAACTCTCCCTGCTATATCCTACATATACTGTAATAAATGATTTAATAATTATCAATTTTTAGCGGGGGATATTAACACAAAAAAGGGTTTTCTCTTAAGAAAACCCCGGCATATTACTCTTGTAAAGTTAATAAATCAAAGATTTTAAACAAATAATCTTTTAATTTCGCTACTTAATCGTCACTTTAGTTCTTACTGGGTGATTCATTTTCAAATTCTGCTACCAACCACTAAGCCTTTATTATTCTCTCATCCTTTCCTGTGTGATTACTTCTTTATCAGATAAGATTTTATTACGTACATAAACAAGGTGTTTATACATTGCTTGAAAAGCTTTTGTGGGATTTCTTTCCTTCAAAGCTTCATATATAGCTGTATGATGCTCAATCGTAATACCTGGCTCCCTGTATTTGATAAGGCTGTTTGTTTTTTCATGAGCTATTAACAAGGAATGGATCATTCCATCTATCAAAGGATTACTGACACTTTCTGAAATGATTCGATGAAATTCTTTATCACGGTGCCCGTAATCACCATCAGAGTTTGCTTCTATACTATCAATAGTCTCTTTTAACCGATCAAGTTGGTCTGATGTTATTTTTTTAGCTGCAATTGTAACTAGTCCCAACTCCAACGTCATGCGAGCTTCCAATATTGCAGCTATATCATTAATAAATAAAGCCAACATTGCTTCGAAAGGCCCATTGCCAATGCTATTGGTAATATAAGTCCCTCCTCTTGGCTCCCGTTTAATGATTCCCAATGTCTCCATAGAACTTAATGTTTCTCTTAACACCGGACGACTAACACCGAATTCTTCCATCATTTCCATTTCAGATGGGAGCTTATCACCTGGTTTTAATTGATTATTCATCAGTAAATAAATAAATTCTTCCAACACCTGTTGCGACAAAGTGCTCTTATTAACGGTATTGACACTTAGCTTTCGCAATGTCCCTCCCCCTCATTTAACATATTATCTATAGGATAACATAATAGTTCGTCTAGTTATTAAATCCTTTGCTATATTCTTAATATATAAAGGGAACTTGTAAGATTAAAGACTTAAAACTTTTTCCCAAATATCTATATCTACTGGAATACCTTTTTTGAAATTCTCTTTTCTCCTTTTTAATGTATTTTCACCAGGATATGTTACTTCTTTCATATTTTCATCTACTTCGGCTTTTTTAAAATGATCCAAAGCATTAACTACTACTTGTTGTGTAAATTCATCACCTGATAATTTATAAGGATCAACAGCTATAAAAACTTGCGAGACACCATAGCCAGATGTACGTTTACCGGGTTTTATTTTATCAAGGTCAGCTGTTGAATTTCCCTGAGACAATAGAGCTACAATCAAGTCCAACAAAAATGATAATCCTGAGCCTTTCCAATAACCCATAGGCAATATCCTTCTGGAATTCTCTATTTCTCCAGGGTTTCTTGTTAGTTGGCCATGTTCATTAAATCCTCCATCAATCGGCAATTCTTCATCTTTTAGTCTAGTCACTTGTAATTTACCATAAGAAAATTGAGACATTGCCATATCCAGTACTATAGGATTTCTCTTATTAGGCACAGCTAAAATTATTGGATTATTACCTATCTTCTGCTCTTTAGCTCCCCAAGGAGGCATGCAAGACTCTGTATTGGTCCAACACATACCTATATAACCGGATTCAGCTGCCTGCCAACCATAATTACCCCCTCTCATCCAATGGCTTGTATTATTAATCGTTACCATCCCTAGCATATTGTTCTCAGCCAGTTTCATGGCACGATCCATACAAAACTTAGCATTTAAATCACCCGGACCTAAGTTTCCATTATATCTTTCAATAAAAGTAGTCGAATTTATTAAAATTGGTTCGCCTTGTACGTTTATCCACCCCTTATCTATATATTCAACCAAACGTAATACTCTGTTTAAACCATGTGAGTATACGCCATCGAGGCTTGCCTTAGAAAATAATTCTGCTGATTCTTCAGCTTTTTCTTCCTCAAATCCTTTCTTTATAAGAACTCTAGTAATCTCGGACTTCATTTTTTCAAAAGACACTCTTTTCATTTATCCCATGCTCCTTTATTGATTTTTTCCTAAACCTGTGTATCAATTAACATATTCTGCATCATTTTTAGTAAATTTATTTTTATTTTTCATATCCAAATTAATTTTAAAAAGAACTCCCAGTAGCAAAACTATTCCAATCACATCTGTTATCCATCCGCTGTACATTAGAAGCAACGATGATATAAATATGACGCCCCTAAATAAAGTAGAAATTCTTTCTTTCCAATAACCTATCATTGATATACTTAAGGAATATACGCCTATAACTGCTGTCAAAAAAGCTAATATTAAGCTGAATATGCCATTACTTTGCAACAGCAATACAGGTGAATACGTAAATATGAATGGAACTAGGAAACCTGCTGCTCCAAGCCTAAGGGCAATCCAGCTTACCTCAGTTGGATTAGAACCTGAAATACCGGCACCTGTATATGATGCAAGAGCTACAGGAGGTGTAATATTAGATAATGATGCAAAATAAATCACAAACATATGAGCAACAATCGGGTCTATTCCTAGTTGTGTGATTGCTGGAGCTGCAACAATTGCTGCAACAATATAAGCTGCTGTTGTAGGTAAACCCATGCCTAATACAATACATGCTATCATTGTTAATATTAAGGTCGGAAGCAAGTACCCTTGTGATATAGATAAGACTATATTTGCTAATTGGAGTCCTATTCCTGTTAAAGATACAATCCCAACAATAATACCCACAATTGCTGTAGCTACTGCTATGAATGCTGCTCCCTTCGCACCTTCTTCTAAGGTTTTGAGTAGTGTTTTCAAATCCATTCTTGTTTCTTTTCGAAGCATACTTACTGCATATGTTGCAATAATTGCCCAGAAAGCAGCATAAATTGGGGTGTAATCTGCGAATAACATTACTAACAATAAAATAATTGGAATAACTAGATGACCTCTTTGTTTTAACTCTTTCTTTATACTTGGAAGTTGATCTTTTTCAAGTCCTTTTAGACCATTTCTTTTTGCTTCTAGATGAACCATGAACCATAAAGAAATGAAATACAAAATAGCGGGAATAATTGCAGCAATCATCACATATTTATAGGGCATTCCGAGAAACTCTGCCATAACAAATGCAGCAGAACCCATAATAGGAGGTGTAATCTGTCCGCCCGTCGATGCCACTGCTTCTACCCCTGCAGCAAATTTCCCTTTATACCCTACTTTCTTCATTAATGGAATAGAGAAGACACCTGTTGTTGCTACGTTAGCAATGGCACTTCCATTAATCATTCCTAAAGAGCCGCTACCTAAAATAGCTACTTTAGCAGGTCCACCAGAGCGATGCCCCGCTACACCAATAGCCATATTTGTAAATAGAGTTGACATGCCCGAACCATTTAAAAAAGCACCAAATAATATAAAAAGAAACACGTATGCTGCTGATACACCTAGAGCCACTCCGAAAATACCATCATTCCCTATATACATTCTTTCTATTAAGGTAGAGAATGAAAAGCCCCTATGGCCAAATACACCTGGTAAATAGGGTCCTAACAATGCATATCCTAAAAACAAAAGAGAAAGAACAGGTAATTGATATCCAATTGAACGACGAGCAGCCTCAAAAAGTAAAACAATCGTTAAGGTCCCCATCAAAATATCTATATCCGTGACTTTTAATCCCCGCTGTACAATACTTTCGTACATGATATATACATATACAGCACCTGCTCCTGCCAAGATTGCAAAAGTCCAATCCAACCATGATGGAATAACTTGATTCGACTTATTTTTTGTTGCAGGATATAGTAAAAAAACCAATACCATAGCAAATGCAAAATGAATATATCTATGTTGCATTACATTCATAGTGATTATTCCGGCTGTAAGCATATGAAATATCGACCATGCTATAGCAATAATTGCTATAATGGTTCCAACTTTTCCTTTAGAAGATCGCATTCGAGAAGTATTGTCGTATTCTTTGGCCAGTTCATCGGCGATTTGTTTTTCTTCCTGATTACCCTTCTCACCCATATGAATTCTCCTTTCTAATAAACCGAGAAGTCTCAAAAAGTTAAGTTGATACTTTTTGAGACATGAATAAAATGTTAAATCTATTCGTCCAAATCAACATCATTTTCTTCAAAGAACTTTTTAGCGCCCGGATGTAAAGGTGTCATTTTTCCCTTTTGCGAATTTTCCAATGTCATATTCTCTACTGAATCATGAACGTCAATCATACGTTCTTGGTTACTGTAAAGCGTTTTCATAATATCATAAACGAAATCCTCACTTAAATCTTTTCTTGCATATAACCAATTTGCTTCTGCATAAGTTTGGATAGCTTCACTCTGATTTGGATACGTATCTGCTGGTATTTCAAACTCTAGATATGCTGGATTTATTTCAATTAAGTCATCTATTATCTCTTCTGGAATCGGTATTACTTCAAAATTTTTATTACTTAAAATCTCTAATGTATTTGAAGCTCCTAATCCTCCCGGCATAATAAGAGCATCCAATTGATTATTTCTTAACATGTCTGAACCTTGTGCTCCTGTTACATGCTCAGCCTTAATATCATCATCGATATCTATATCAAGTGCATTTAATAATCTTTTGGAATCAACCTCAACTCCGCCTCCCGGTTCTCCAACGCCAACTTTTTTACCTCTTAATTCTTTAGGTTCTACGATTCCAGTCTTCTTATTAACTACAAGATGCATAACATTGGGATACATATATGATAATCCCACAACATTATCTTGCACGTTATCTTCAAAGTAACCTTCGCCTTCCACTGCATCGCCAGCCATACTCGCTTGGGCGAATCCTAACTCCCCTTCTCCTTCATCTAATTGTTGCAGGATATCATTTGTTCCCGATGTAGATTGAGCCGAATAATCACCCGACGACATTTCATCATTAAATAAATCCGCCATTCCATTTGCCAACAAGAAAAAAGTACCTCCATCAGAAGCTCCTAAGATTGAAACATAATCAGGAGTCTCACCTTCCGCATTTTCATTATTGTTTGACGATCCTTTAGAAGAACATCCAAATAATAAAGAAAAACCAGCTAAAAATAAACACATGATCATGATTTTTTTCATCATTATCCTCCTTAAATTCAGTGTCAGATTATCTTCCTTCAAATTCAGTTAAAGCAGCTAATAACGCCTTGATATAACCAATTGAATGAGCAAATCCCATACTTCCATAATTCCAACCAATATTTGAATTTGCCCAGTTTTTATGTAGGTCAGGGCTATCCCCATGCAAACTAGGGACATGATCCGGGTTAATACATCCCTCATAACCTACCTTTCTTAACTCCAGCAGGATTTTAAACATATTCATATCCCCATCATCTAATAGTGCCTCTTCAAATGCTCCTGCCGTAGGAAGGCCTCCTCTTACGTTACGGAAGTGGACTAAGAAAATTCGTCCTTTCCTGCCATAATGATTAATTTCATCCAAGACGAGCGGGCTTCCACCTTCCGTTGCCCTCGTTCCCACGCAATAAACATATCCAACATTTGCATTTGGGAACTCATCAGTGATTCTGTGAAACCCAAGACCACCAAATGGTGTGTCACAATTCGGGGTATCAGATGGATGCATTGCAAGCTTCACACCTAAATCTTGAGTTAGTGGGACCAGTTCGCTATATGCTGCTCGAAATCGTTTTCTCCAAAATTCAAGTTCTTCTTTGGAAGGCGGTATGAATTTCTTTTTCTTTAAACCTAAACTCTCTCCTCTTGCTATGGCCCCCCCTCTTTGTATTGCTTTATAATCTTCCGTCTTATCCGGAAAAGTATCCCCTTCAAATCGTTGACGGACAATATCTATTCCAGCTTCGGCAAAAACCTTCACCGCATTACATGAGTTTTCTAATTCTGTTTCGCTGCCCTCTTCATTTGCCATAAACTCTTTTGAAATATTGGGAAGGGTTACTCGATTGATGTCCATTCCCCATGATCGAATTCTTTTCTTCATTTTCAGTAATTCATCTAAATCAGGAAAGCCTTGTTCTTTTACTCCTGGAAAAGAGGATCCATTTCCAAAGTCAATGCAATCCACCCCTAATTGACTTAATTGTTGAAGATCCTTCTCTTCCAAATGAAATTTGTTTGTCGTAACAGAAACTTTCATCAACATAAACTACTCCTTTTTATTTATTTTTTGTTCTCGTAGTAAGCGTATACAAATAGTGATCCACTTTTAGTTACTTATTAACTATTTTGAATGCTTTTTCGGAATCATAAAATCAAAGTCACAGCCTTGATCAGCCTGCAGAACATGCTTTTGGTACATCCAAGTATAGCCACGTTCTTCCATTTCCGGCGGTTGCCAATCAGCACGTCGTTTTTTTAGTTCTTCATCACTTACATCTAAATTCAATATTCTGTTCTCCACATCCAGTTCAATCCAATCACCATCTTTAATAAGTCCAATATTTCCTCCTACAGCCGCTTCAGGGGCTGCATGTAAAACGACTGTACCAAAAGCGGTACCGCTCATTCTACAATCTGAAATTCGGACCATATCACGTACTCCTTGTTTTAACAGTTTATCCGGAATAGGAATCATTCCCGCTTCCGGCATGCCGGGACCACCGACCGGACCAGTATTCTGAAGCACCAGTACATTATCCTCATTTACTTCCAGATTTGGATCGTTAATCTTTTTCTCCATGTCTTCTGTTGATGTAAAAACAATAGCCTGACCTTTATGCCTGCTTAACTTTTTATTTATAATCGCTTTTGGCTTAATAATCGAACCATCCGGAGCCAAATTTCCTTTTAATACTGCAATGCCTCCATCTTTATGCAATGGGTCATTTAATGGTTTAATAATATCTCTGTATACGTCATCTACTTCAGCATCCTTTATGTTTTCTGCTACTGTTTTCAATGTGACGGTCATCTCTTCCGTATTCAAAAGTGATTCCATTTCTTTCAATACTGCTGGAATTCCACCTGCATGATACAGATCCTGCATTTGATATTTTCCAGCTGGACGCAAGTTTGCAATAAACGGTGTATTTTTACTGATATCATCAAACATATCCAATGTTAAATCGATATTAAGTCTCTTTGCTATTGCAGTTAAGTGAATAACAGAGTTGGTCGATCCACCTATAGCCATTAGCGTTTTAATCGCATTTTCAAAAGCATTTTTTGTCATAATATCTGAAGGCTTAACATCTTGTCGCACAAGTCTTACAATCGCTCTTCCAGTCTCTCTGGCCATAAGCATTCGTTCGTTATAGGTAGCAGGCGTAGCTGCACCACCTGGCATCATCATACCCAATGCTTCTGCACAAGATGCAATTGTACTTGCCGATCCCATCACCATACAATGACCAGCTGTTGGTGCAAGTTGTTTATTAATTTCTTTTATTTCTGTTTCATCTACTGTTCCTGCTTTATATTCTTGCCAGAAATATCGGCAATCCGAGCAGGCGCCAAGAGTTCTACCTTTGTACTCACCGTTATTCATTGGTCCGCCTGAAAACAAGACAGCCGGTTTATTTGCACTGGCCGCTCCCATCAATTGAGCAGGGGCCATCTTGTCACAACCGCTGATCATTACTGTCCCATCAATAGGTTGTGCAGCTATCATCTCTTCCGTGTCCATTGCCGCCAGGTTGCGGTATAACATGGTGGTAGGGCTTGTAAACATTTCTCCCAGTGAGATAGTTGGAAACTCTAAGGGGGTTCCGCCTTCCATTATAATTCCTTGTTTTATGGCGGCTACCATTGGCTGAACATGAGAATGGCATCGATTCACTTCACTGAATGTGTTACTGATTCCGATGACAGGTTTTTCATAGTCACTTTCGTCATGACCCAAGTGTCTGCGAAAAGCCATTTTTATAAATTCACTAAATCCCTCATCACCGTAGGACGTATTTTTTCTTTGCATAGAATCCTTCTTTCATTAAAAATATTTTAATATATCGCCTTGCATCACTATTGATATATCAAATCAGTTATCTAGTTGAAAGGAAATAAACTTCTCTTCTAGGAAATCTTCTATTCCCTGTCTACCTCCTTCACGTCCCAAACCAGATTCTTTTACGCCTCCAAATGGTGCTTGTGCAACAGTAGGAAGAGGATCATTTACTCCAACAATGCCATACTCAAGTGCTTCACTTACTCTAAACATGCGTGAACCGTCTTTTGTATACATATAGGAAGCCAATCCATATTGGCTGCTGTTTGCTTTTTCAATAACTTCTTCTTCTGTTTTAAAAGAAAAAATTGGGGCAACCGGACCAAACGTTTCTTCATAAGAAATTTTCATCTCTTCCGTCGCATTCATAAGTAAGGTCGGTTCAAAGAAGAAACCATTTGCAAATTCCCCTTCTTTTAGTCTGTTTCCTCCAGCGACAACCTCAGCACCTTTATTTTTTGCATCTTCTACATGACTTGCCGCTTTCTCTACTGCATCACCATCAATTAGAGGGCCTATTGTAACGTTATCCTTGTTTCCATCCCCAATAACTAATTTGTTAATTTTCTTCGCCAACAATTCTGAGAAATCTTTCGCTATATTCTCATGAACATACATTCTATTAGCGCAGACACAAGTTTGCCCGGCATTTCTAAATTTACTTGCTATAGCTCCGTCTGTTGCCTGCTCTAAGTCAGCATCCTCGAATACGATGAATGGAGCATGCCCCCCAAGTTCCAACGAAACCTTTTTCATAGTATCCGCTGCTTGTTTCATTAATTGTTTGCCAACTTCAGTGGATCCAGTAAAAGTGATTTTCCGCACATCTGAAGAAT
>Ga0079226_10002465_pt1 | contig 14285 bp, 15 predicted proteins | sample Poulit2014_FD_76345 | JGI IMG/M metagenome (GOLD analysis project Ga0079226, IMG submission 76345) | Agricultural soil microbial communities from Georgia to study Nitrogen management - Poultry litter 2014 | ecosystem: Environmental > Terrestrial > Soil > Agricultural land | place: USA: Georgia... | reverse complement strand
TCCGCTATTAACCAAGCAATGATTGTTCCTTTATTCAGATAAAAGATAAATCCTAAAGGTGTCGTTAAATATCCTTTTGCTTGTGTTTTTCCTTTGCGCGCGGCTAACAGACTGGCTCCTAAATCACGCTGACTCTCTAGCCTCATACCTACGAGGAATAAAACCAAAGTGAGCACGAGTAACCCTAAAGTATAGTTTAAATTATTACGAAGAAAAGGTTGACCTAAATAAGTCCAAGCAAGCGGATTGATTTTAGAAAAATCGAGATTGCTGACATCGGTACTAGCCCTTAATAAATAAAGCAAACCGACAAGACTAAAGAAAATGCCGCGTGCCTGTGAACTGGTCGGAAAGATTTGCGCACAGACATAAGCGAGGCTAGCACCCAATAAACTTGCCAAACCGATAGAACTAGCAAAATACATACTGCCAGCAACATCTACTGTTTGAACATGATAAGAGACTAAAAGCCCACTAATCAGTACGACCATTAAAATCGTATGCATCAAGACCAGTAAAATAGCCGCCATACTATAAGCCCTAGCACCAATTCTAAGAGATTTCAGAATTTCTAGCTGACCATTTTCTTCTGTCTTTCTTGTCTGCTCAATCATAAAGCTACCAGCAATCATCATGGTGACGACAGCGATAAAAAGTGTCATTTCATGTCCATACATTACCCCAACTGTATAATTGTTCGCTACATCAACCGGTAATGGCCCGAAAATTGCCGTCATAGCAGGGTTTTGCATCGTAACAAATAAACCTACTTTCCCTTGGTCTTCTGCAATTTTTTCAAAAGCAGGGATATACCCACTAGTAAAAGCCGTTAATCCAAGCAACCAAAGTGAAAGCCACAACCATTTTTGGTGCAATTGAAAACGTAATAAGGCAAAGGTTTGGGTAAATTTATTATCCACTGCACTCCCTCCTTACTTTTTCACTTGATAATGACGCATGAATAATTCTTCTAGTGTTGGTGGTAAGATTTCTAACTTCTGCACCTGATAGCGACTTAATTCTTTTAGCAAATCATCTAAGGCCTGATAATCAATCGAAAAGGTCGCTTGATTTTGAGCAGTTTGCGTCCAATCATGAATGAAGCTTAAATTTGCTAACGCTGCGATATTTTCTTTTAAGGCTAAATGGACCGTAATGCGTGTTAAATGGCGTAATTGCTCTAATGTACCGCTTTCCACGACACGTCCCTCTTGAATAATGACGACACGATCTGCCAAACGTTCCACTTCACTCAAGATATGCGAGGATAGCAAGACGGCCTTTCGCTCTGCTTTGAGGCGTGCCACTTCATCTTGAAAGACGCTCTCCATTAAAGGATCTAAACCGCTCGTTGGTTCATCTAAAATGTAAAGCTCACAATCTACCGCCAAAGCCGCAATTAAGGCGACTTTTTGCCGGTTTCCTTTTGAATAACTCTTGACCTTTTTGGATAAGTCTAGCTGAAATTTTTGGACAAGCTCCTCTTTTTTTGCTTGATTTCCTTTACCATGTAATTTCATCAATAAGTCAATCGTCTGCCCGCCTGTTAAGTTCTCCCATAAAGCTAAATCTCCTGGAACATAAGCGATGGATTCATGAATGGCTAAAGAATCTTGCCAGGCATCCTTACCAAATAACGTGACTGTACCACCAGATTTTTTCAATAATCCCAACATAATCCGAATGGTCGTGGACTTTCCTGCGCCATTTGGTCCGATAAAACCGACAACCTCTCCTGGATAAACTTCAAAACTGACTTCTTTTAATGCGGCCGTTTTCCCAAAATTTTTGGATAATTGGGCAATTTTTACAATAGGTTCCATTTCAAACACCTCCTTTTTTGAACTAAAAAGATAATTTCAGTTCAATAATAAACATCTAGCATTGACTTGTCAATATGATTTGAACTTATTTCGTTAATACAGTTCACAAATTCTAGGTTTTTAGCTATAATTGAATAGAGAAAATGACGGAAAGGATAATCGTAATGAATGGATTTGAAAGGCGTAGTGCCAAAAAAAGAGAACAAATTTTACAAACAGCTTTAGAAATTATGAATCATCCAAATGGCATTAATAATCTAACCGTTCAAAAAATTGTGGAAGCCACTGCCATTTCTAAAGCCACCATTTTTAAGTATTTTGAAACCAAGGAAAACCTCATCCAAGAAACTTTTTTCTACTATTTAGATCAAATGAAGCAAAAAAGTGAAGTCATCCTCGCTAAAAACAAAAGCTTCAATGAAACTTTTATGGCATTAACCCAACTAAAAGTCGATACGATTGCTCAAACCGAACAACAATTTTACCTAGATTTAATGCGCTATTATACCCAAACAAACGACCAAAAACTGGCTCAAAAAATGAATGATTATACGCAAGAATCTTTTGGAGTAATGAAGAAATTATTGCAACAAGGACGCAAAGAAGGTGCGATTGACGAAAAATACAGTGATGAATTTTTACTACTTTATACGCAGGCAATGGTTAATGGTTTCTCCCATCCAGAAATCTATCAGGAAGCTTTGCCGTTTACTGAAGATTGGACAGAAGTATTATTAAAAGGCATCGCACCTACTCCAAAGACTGAATAAAATAAATGGATGCTATATTAAAAAACATTAAAAAATATCAATAATTTTCAAATTATACACAGTGAAATGTGTACTTTCAATATTTAGATTTCATTCTATTATTATGGACTGAAATAAGATAATTATTTTTTCGTGTCAAAAAAATAATTATCTTATTCTTTCACTTTTATTATTTAAGGTTTATTTTTATAAAATATTATATTATCAAACACCCACACCCTAAAAATTTAGGTAGTTATTTGTAACCAATTCCAAAATAATCAACTTGTTCATTTTTAGGGGATAAAAATACTATAATTCAATTTTTTTATTCATTTAAATAACCAATTTATTTATGTTTTCGCTTTACAAATTATTATGTTTTGAGTTAAAATATAGAAAAGAGCATAAGGGGTGAATGTTATGCGTCGTAAAGTTTATACGAAAGATCAGATATTGAAAGCGGCACATGAAGTTGTTTTAGAGAGTGGTTTTGAAAAGTTTACTGCCCGTAACGTAGCCAAGAAGATGGGCATTTCTACGCAGCCAATCTATCTTGAGTTTAAGAACATGGAAGACTTAAAACGTACACTGTTACAAAAAATTGAAACAGATTTAACCCGTAAATTTATGAGTCAACCAATCACAGGTGATTTGATTGTAGATGCTCCTGTTCACTATGTTGAGTTCGCCTTGAAAAAACCTAAATTATTCAAAGCCTTATTTGTTGATCCAAAAGGCGGCGGACCTATCATGTATGAATATTCCGTAGAGTTCTATAAGGAATTATCTAAGCAAAGTCGTCGTTTTAGCAAATTACCTAAAGAAGACTTCGAATTATTACATTTAGAAGCATGGATTGTGGTTAACGGCTTAATTACTATGTTATTAGCTGGTATCATCACATTAACTCGTGAAGAATTAATCGAATTAGTTCAACAATTAATTGAAGATATTTCTGAAGGTAAGAAATTCAAATTTGATGTTACTGAATACATCAACAAAGCTTAATATGATTGTTACATAAATCTAGCTCGTTTTTATGGGCTAGATTTTTTTATGTCAAAATACGCAAAAAGTCTTGATAGCTATCGATGCAGATAACCATCAAGACTTCTTTTTGACTTATCTATTATTTAACTTGAGAAATCAAACTATCTTGGTCTTTTTGCTCTAATCTCTCAAAGAATATCAACACACGCTCCATAATGAGACCAGTAGTGATGACACAAATAATCGTGCCGATGCCAAAGCTTTGACTACCTAAGAGTAATCCGATGACAACCATTAAAGCATCTAAGCTAATCCGCACATAACGCAATGGGAATTTTGTAGCCTTCACAATCATCATGGTCAAACACTCTACCGCAGCCGAACCGAGATTACCAGCAACATAAATTCCTACACCTAATCCATAAACGACAATTCCTAAAATCATCGTTAAATACGTATGACTAGTTAAAAATTCATTGGCTGTTAAAATGGGCGTCAAAGCATTTACGGTTAAGCCTACCCCAAAGGCATTCGCAAAACTACCAAGTCCAACTTGTTGGCGATCAAAAAATAGGGCAAAAGCTAAAATAATTAAATTAAAAGTTAATGTTAAGTAGCCAAATTTCCACGGAATAAAATTCATTACACCAAATAGGGCAACACTTAAGGTATCCACCCCTAATTGGCTCGTAATCATTAACGTAATTCCTAAAGCGACAAGTAATGTTCCTACAATAATCTTTACTAACTGAGAAACTTGAATATTTTTCAACATCAGGGCTTGCTCCTTTCCAACATCTTTCAATTATAGTATATTCAACTCGAATTGTATAGAAAAGGTCAATTGTCCTAATTTGAAAAGGATTACATTTGGTATTTAATTATTTTCGTGCATCAATTCCTGATATTTTTGCTTTAATTCACGGCAAATTCGTTCTTTTGTCGTTGGATGAGCGAAACTCGCCTGAATCGCATCTATATTTGTTTTTTGCATCATAGACAAATCAAAACCAAAATATTGATTTAATAAAGCATACTCATTCATTAAACTTGTATTCGAAACGGTGCGATTATCAGTATTGACGCAAAATTTCACTTTTTTCTCCACAAAGAGCGGATAAGGATAATTTTCGATGGTATCGACTGCATTAGTCTGCAGATTACTCGTTGGACAAATTTCTAATAAAGTGCCTTTTTGGACACACAAATCTAAAGCTTTTAAGTCATCTTTAATCGCTACACCATGGCCAATTCGAGTCGCTCCAAGATGAATCGCTTCAACCACGTGATGGGCACACCCACATTCACCAGCATGTAAGGTAATTTGCAATTGCTTATTCTTAGCCAAAACGACAACTTCTCCACGCTCGCCTAAATCATCTCGCTCATCACCTGCATAATCAAAGCCAACCACACGCGCTTGTTGCATCGAACAGACCTTTTCTACAAGATCAAGATTGCGTTCATTGCTATGATGACGCATGGCTGAAATAATCAAATTCACTTCCACCTCATAATCTTGCATGCCTTGCTCAATTCCCAGACATACAGCATCGAGAATTTGAGACATACTTAAGCCTTGATGGGTATGTAAAAGTGGTGCAAAACGTATTTCTAGATAACGAACGTTCTCTCTACTCACTTGCTCAACTAAATCGTAGGCGGCCATTGTTAAGTTTTCTTCGCTTTGTAGTAATGGCAATACCGCATCAAAACTATCTAAATATGCCTGTAAGTTTTGACATTTTTTAGGCGCATGAACCTTAGCTAAATTTTCCAGGGGATAGCCATCTTTTTTCGCCATTTTCTCTAAACAAGCCATCGAAATCGAACCATCTAAATGACAATGTAACTCTACTTTTGGAACACGTTGTAATAATGCTTTTTCCATCTAAATCACCCTTTCTAAAAATGTATATTGTTAGAGATTATAGCAAAAATATTCGGTTTTAAAAGTTAGATTAGTAAATTCTAATCAAAAAAGATGAGCCCGAAAACTCATCTTTTCTTAATCAATTTCAATTTTAGTTAAGAGCTGCATATATTGCTGGTTGGACAAATAAATTTTCTTCTTATCAACCGTGATTTCTGCACCTTGCTTTAAAGTTTGGATACTTCGGCCGACTGTACGCTCACTCAAACCTAACTGCTTCGCGATTTCCTGATAAGATACCGGAATCAATAGCCGCTCTTTGCTACGGTGATGCTTTTCATAGAAGCTAGCCAAAAAGAAGCGCACCCGATCAATCGCTTTGGAATAATAAAAGAGTCCATCATTGCCAGAACGAGCGTAAAAATCTTGAGCCAACCATGCTAAACACTTACGTAAAAGGGACAAATCATTTTGTAAGATACGATAGACCGTACTAGCAGGCAGACGCAACACTTGCAATTCTGTTTTTGCCACCACTGTCGCAATATGATGCTTTTTATGGGCCAGTACTTCCAATAACCCCACGACACCATTTTCAGCATTTAACTGGAAATAACTGTATTCTTGACCATTGACATACTCTCTAAGTCCTACTGCTTCTCCCGATAATACAAAATAAATATATTCAGGGAAACTTCCGCGCAAGCACACTATCGATTTAGGGGTAAAAGTCAAAATAGTCCCCTGTTGCTTTAAACTTTCCGGTAGCACACCCACATTAAACGTCATTTCTGTACGATATTGATGCCATAATTTTTCTAATTTATCCATTTGATCACCTAAGCTAAGCGTTTTTTCGATAAAAATGTATCATCTGTTCAATATCATCAAGCGGTAAATAATTCAATTCCGTATGAAAATCATCATCGCCTGCTTTCACATTCAACTTACAATGGCCTAATTGTTTAGGATACAGCCAACGAGAAGTCCGCATTTCTAAGCTTTGAATATTTTTTCGTGGCAAAATCGTTTGGACACGCTCCAACAAACGAACATCGCGAAAAACAATAAAGTGCTCATTCATCCCGTACGCTTGGGATTTACTTTGGTAATAGGCATACCCTAATGAAAGTGTGGCTAACAAGACAATCGCTAAAGCTAACTGCCAAATCGCAAAATGAAAGACAAAATACGCCCCAATCGGAATTGCGATAATCAAGAATTTAAAGCGACTAAAATACCATAACCGTAATTGCTGCATTTCTTTTAAGGCCACCTGAAAATCAAAATCGGGTAAAAAATGTGTCAAATAACCCTCCACTTCACTAACCTTTGTTACGGGAATTAGTATCGGATGGGTAGTTAAGGATTCTTTTTCACCTTCTTGTTTTTCTTGACCACCTGCAATCAGTAAGTCCACACTGACCAACCCTAAAAATAGGCGAAAAATATTTTGCTTGATACGCACACCTTGAATTTTGCTCATTGGAATCACTTGCGACTTTTGTTCAATCAATCCATATTCAATTCTCAAAGCCCCAATACTTTCCTGAAAAATTTGGAAATCGGCATATTTAAGCACCATTTTTAAAATCATATAGATGGCACAAAGCAGATAAGCGATGCAAAAGAAGCCCACCGCCGCAAGAATAATCATATGGCTAAAATTACCTAATAAGCGATCTTGCAAACTATCTGGGATAAATTCCAAAGCACCCAACATCAAGAAAACTGGCGCTAACAAGGTCAATTCGGTTAAAGCAAATATCAGCAAATCCTTAGAAGATAGTGCAAAGTCTGCTTGTTGCACTTTTTCTTTAGGTTTCATCAGCGTTTCATTACGACGTCTTGCTTGCAATTCATCATATAAGGCATACGGCACCATTGGCAAATCAACTTCTGCTTCTTTTCCGGAGTGTGCAGCTGTTTCGACCATCAAACGAACCAATCCAAACGGCACCATATAAAACCATTGATTTTTCTTGATTGTTTGCATTCGTTCATAAGGAACAATGATTTCTTGTTTGACAAAAATACCTTTGCGAAAAATCAAGGCATCCTCTGTCAGTTCATACGTTTGCGTTAAGTAACAAGCTATATGATAACCTACAGCTAAAGCAAAAATCCCTAAAGAAGCTAATGAGACATATAGCCAAAAATGAGGATTAGATAAGTAATCACGATCCTTACCCAAAAAACTACTTAATACAAACAGGAGAACAATTTGCCAAATCAATTTGACTAAAGAACGAAGAGGCGCAAAAAGTAAATACAGTTTTGAATAATGATTTTTCTTAGACATCTTCTTTCGCCTGCCTTACCATCTCGATAATTTGCGCGCGAAGTTGTTGGGCTTCATCGACATCCAAACCTAAAATTTTATGCTTCGTCGCTGCAGTATGAATCACCAACTCCATCAAGTTTTCATGACGTAAGAAGGGACCTTGCTCCGTTTCAATATGTTGGATACGATTTAAAGGTACATAAGTCGTCGAACGGAAAATAAACCCTTCCTGAAAAGCTAAATCTTCACTCGCCAATTCATAACGATGAAAAGTATAACGATAAGGAATTAAGACCAAATCTACAATTGATTTTACGATAACCACTGTCAAATACACCAACAAACCATAAAATAACCATTGATTATGCCAAATAAAATGATAGATTAAAAATGCAACACCACCTAGCAAAAGTGCTATGATTGTTTCTACTAACCAGGTCCATCGCCACACTTTTTTGATTCTTTCCGGCATTTTATGCGCCAATAACGGATAATTCATTTTTTTCATCCCCTTTTTAATAAATAGAAAACGTTTCATCTCATTTTAACATTTTAACTTATAAAAAAACAAGGATAAGACAAAGTAAATCCGTATTATTCATTCAATGATGAGATTAAATCAAAAAAGCCGAAAAAAATGGGAAGAACTCCACTTTTTCGGCTTCAATCATTTTTTTAATTTAATTTACTTGCAGCTGCTTGGTCCACAATCACCGTTACATTTGGATGATTTTGTAAGACACTTGCTGTCACATCGGGTGTTACTGGTCCTTCTACCATTTTTTGGATTGCATCTGCTTTTTTCTCACCAAAGGCTAAAAGAACAATTTGCTTACTTTGCATAATCGATTTAATCCCCATAGATAGCGCTTGCGTTGGTACTTCTTCACGGCTTGCAAAATAGCGCTGGTTGGCTGAAATCGTTGATGGCGTTAAGTCTACCACATGAGTTGTCACATCAAAACTCGTACCTGGTTCATTAAAGCCGATATGACCATTTTCACCAATTCCTAAAACTTGAAAATCGATTGGATGAGTCGCAATCACTTCATCATAGCGCACACATTCAGCCTCTAAGTCTTTAGCCAATCCATTTGGTACGAAGGTTTCTTTAAAAGGTTTGTGATTAAATAAGTGATCATTCATATAGTAACGATAACTTTGCTCATTTTCGCCACCTAAGCCCACATATTCATCTAAATTGACTGAAACGCAATCGGAAAAATCTAAATCACTTTTGACCATTTCTTGATACAAGGTTTCTGGTGTGCCCCCTGTTGCTAGACCAAAAGTTTTCTTTCCTTGTGTTAGACAATCTTTTAATAATTCAAAGGCTTTTTGGCCACCTTCATTTGCATTGGTTACTTTTACTACTTTCATCTTTCTCACTCTTTCCTCTCCTTATTGGTACATACCAATTTTAACACCAAGCCCCATGGTTGTCTAGACCAATTGTACAAAAAATCATTTTATTTGCGTTTTATCACAACGTATATCAAATTCAATTTAATGATATGTTAGAAAGCAAGGTATTTTACATGAAGATTACCACTAGAAAAATATCACTGGACAAATCGTGACTCATCAAATCCGTTCCATCGACTATCAACATCGAAATTTACAAGCAGTTGAAACCTGTGACATTCTCACTTGGACAGATGTCTTAAGTGTTATTCAAAACTTCATTTGACAAAAAACCGCCTGAAAATCTTTCAAGCGGTTCGTTACATTTTTATTTACTTGCTGCTGCGACGGCTACCCCAGCAACGACTGGAAGATATCCACCTTTTGGAGTCATTCCTAAAATAGCAATGATTGAACCAGGTGAAGCAGCAGCACGTAAACCAGTACCTAATAATTGGAAAGTAAATGTACCTGATACCCCACCAGCCATAACAGCTAAGAATAATAATGGTTTCATCATGACATATGTGAAGTAAATTTCACGAATACCACCTAAGAATTGAATGATAATCGCACCTGGCGCAGATGATTTGGCAGAACCTTTACCAAAAATGATGAAGGCTAATAACACACCGCAACCAGGACCAGGATTGGTTTCTAATAAGAATAGAATAGATTTACCAGTTTGTAAGGATTGTTCCGTACCAAGTGGTGTTAAAATACCGTGGTTAATGGCATTGTTTAAGAATAAAATTTTCGCAGGATCAATGAAGATATTTGCTAATGGTAATAAATATCGCATCTACACCGCTAGCCATCGCATTGGTCAATGATTGAACGACTGGACCAATTCCTAGATATCCTAGAATCGAAAGTACAAATCCAATCAAACCAGCTGAAAAGTTGTTGACTAACATTTCAAATCCAGCAGCAATTTTATCTTGGAAAGCATCATCAAATTTCTTGATACACCAGCCACCTAAAGGACCCATCACCATCGCCCCAATAAACATTGGTACTGGAGATCCGACTAAGACACCCATTGTTGTAATCGCCCCAACAACTGCACCACGTTGTATGTCCACCAGTATAACCGATTAATAATGGCAATAAATAAGTAATCATTGGTGAAACTAAATTGTTTAATTCTTTATTTGGCCACCATCCAGTTGGAATAAACAGGACAGTAATTACACCCCAAGCAATAAAGGCCCCAATATTTGGTATGACCATTCCTGAAAGAAAACTACCGAAACGTTGCACTCTTGCTTTTAAACTCTTTTGCTGCACGTTTACTTCCATTTTTAACTTCCTCCTCTTAATCTGTGCGGGATGGTTCTGCACACCCCACAAAAGTTCTTGTAATTGTTTACATTTTTATCTTAATCCAATAAATTACCGCTTTCAAAAACATCTAAATACATGTTTGACACAAAGAAGTGTGCCAATGTTTGTGACACCAGTTCCAGAGATGGCACAAAATAAAAAAATGCCAGCCTTATACTAGACTAGCACTCATCTTTATGTATTTACACTAATATAATTATTATTTCACAAAATTTTTATTCATATAGTAATCAATTAAGTAACATTTGATAAAAAACGTTTAATCCCCCTATGACAACCATTACTAAGATTGGCCGGCTCTTTAGCTTTCTTAATAAAAGAAGTGCTACAATAAATAGAACAATTTTGGAGCTATCCAGTGAAAACCAGTTGTCCATATGATTCCCGTAAAAACTATTACGCAAAATTTCTAATCCTGAAAGCAAAATCAAGGCAATCACAGCGGGTCTTAAAGTTTGCAAAACATTTTGGACAATTGTTAAATTTTGATAACGCATATAATAGTAGGCAATGATACTTACAATGATACAAGAGGGCGTTACACATCCTAGCGTTGCCACAATCGCCCCGGTAATTCCAGCACTTTTAACGCCCACAAAAGTCGCCGCATTAATCGCGATTGGACCAGGTGTCATTTGTGATAAAGTAATTAAATGATTTAGTTCGGTCGTCTGAAGCCAATGATGGGCATAAACTTCTTGCTGAATCAAAGGTAAAGCTGCATATCCACCACCAAAACTGAATAGGCCTACTTTCACAAAACTCCACCATAACTGTAAATAAATCATCGACTCACCCCACGCCATGTTTGAATGATACCATAAGCCAAGCAAGCTAAAATCAAATAAACCGAACTAACATGGAATAAAAGACTCGCACCAAACACCATTAAAAAGATCAAAATCGCAGTTCCTTGTTTTTTCCTAATAATAGGTAGTAACATATCCAAAACTACTTGTAAAATTAAAGCACCCACAGCTACTTGCATACCAGAAAGTAAATATTGAACCCAAACAATTTTGATAAATACATTGTAAAGGTAGGCTAAAATCGTGATAATTCCTAGCGGCGGTAAAACAGTAGCTACTACCGTTACCAATACCCCAATTACTCCGGCTAGCTTGTAACCTACCAAGATTGTCCCATTAATTGCCATAGCTCCCGGCGCACTTTGAGCAATCGCCACAAAATCAAGCATCTCATTTTCAGTTAACCAACCATATTTTTGAACAAATCTTTGCTTCATTAGCATGACGATGACATACCCACCACCAAAGGTAAAAGCACTCAAAGTAAATGTAGCCCAAAATAGTCTTTTTAAGCTGAATTCCTTATCCATGAATCAATTTCCTACTTTCTATAAACTATACCTATTATATTTAATTTCCACGTTTTGTGAATCTACTAAACAATTAACCTGAGTATGTAAACTTTTCTTAACAAAATCAAAAATAGCATATTTTATTTTATCTAGCCTTATTTTTATTTAGATTAATTATAAATATAATATAGAGCCCTACTTGTAAAAGATGCACATAATCGTTTTAATTTCTTAATAAAAAAGTAAAAAACAGCAGTGCCACATACTTTCTTGATAATAGTCACATTCAACATAAGTATTTTGACAAAAAATAGTATATTCTCAATTTTGTCAATTAATTTATTCAATTTTTAAAGAACATTCTATCTATCCATTTTTCTATTCATAAATTATAGCCTCTACTATATCCTTTATTTTAATCTTCACCAATATCTAAAGTTTAGTTTTTTTAAATATTAAAACAAGCAAAACCAAACTAAAAAAGCCTCATATATCAAAGTATAAATCCAAAAGCAAAGAAGCATATATATTTTATACAGTTATTTTAAAAGAAAACGATTTCACTTTTAAAATAACTTACATTTTAAACGATTACGCAAGTTATGATTAATAATAACTTAACATACAGCATACATGATAATTGCTTTTTATCAAAAAAAAGTATATTGTATACATGGATAGGGAAATGACGTAATTGAGAACGTCATCTACATTTGCAATTGTATCTCAATGCATTCACAATCATATTTTTGTTATCTATTTTAAAAATGAAAATTTACAAAGTTTACTTATTTATCAAGCTTATTTTCAGGAAAGGACGTGTGAATTATGACAAAAACTGGTGGATACAGAAAAATAGCAAATGATATCATGAATAAAATTCAACGTGGCACTTTTAAACCTGGTGAAAAACTACCTAAACAAACTGAATTAGCTAATTTTTATGACACAAGTCGTGTTACTGTGCAAAAAGCATTAAATGTACTAACACTCGAAGGCTATATTGCTTCTAAAAAAGGCGTTGGTACCTTTGTTAAAACATTAGATGAAACGACTTCTAACTTAGATTCAAGTTCAAATGAATGTCTGGGCTTATCACAAAAAGTTGCTGCTAATCAAACAGTAACAAGTAAAGTAATTTCCTTTCACGTTCGAAACCCCGAGGATGAAGAATGTGAAAAACTAGCTATACGCCCAATCGATAGCGTATATGATATCATTCGTGTGCGTTATCTTGATGGTCAGCCTTTCAGAATCGAGTATACGGTTATTCCAGTAGCTACACTCCCTGAATTAAACACAGCAATATTGGAAAAATCTTTATACCAATATATTGAAAATGAAACACCTTATGAAATTGGTTCAGCAATCCGCAAAATTAAAGCTGACATGTCAGATAGATATGACCAAAAGTATTTGGAATGTCAATTATTCGATCCAGTTCTTGAAATTGAACAAGTCGTAACATTTAATGATGGTCGTCCATTTGAACTATCTGAAATTCGATACCGCTATGACAAAGGATGCTTTATTGCTATCCATTCTATCTAAACAATTTAATCTTAATTAAAAAACTCGGAAGTTTATTCTTTCGAGTTTTTTTGTTTGTGAATTTTCCTCTTGATTACCTTCCATATCTACATTATTTCCAAACCAACAATACATATATGTAAACTTGTCAACCCTCATATGACAACCTCTCTCCATATACAACAATAACATCACGATAATCCCTCACCACCTCTACCGCCTATTGTGAATACGCTACAAAAGCTTGTTTATAGCGTTTTTTTCAGATGTTATTATTCCTAAATCTACTTTATTTTTTTCATGATATAACCGATACTACATGTATAGAAAAAAGTATGTAAACCTATATCTTTACATACTTGATTTACATTACTGGGGAAACTTAAGATATACATTCTAAAGTATCGGGGAGATTATAATGAAAATTTTAAAACAAAAACTTGTTAACTTATCTATTGCTGGAGCCGTTCTTACTGTTGGAGGTCTATTCCTTGCATCTCAAATACAGAACACCTCAGCTCAGGCAAGCGAACCTACTAAATTGGTTGCATTTGATAAACAAGCATCCACACTAGGACAAACAATTGATAATATTAGTGGTTCCGAAACTGTTAAGGCCACTTTAGATAAAGCGCAAACAGAATCTAAGAAGAAATCTCAAACAGAACAAAGTCAAGAAGCTACTAAAACACTAGAAAGCAACGCAACCCAACAAGTTGACAATACAAATATTTCAACAACCGAAGTATCAGCTACTACCCAATCGGAAAGTAGCAATGTAGCACAAAATAACACACCAAATACCAACCAATCAAGTATAACTCAACAAAGTTCACCTACACCTGCTCCCAAGCCACAAGTTGATACAAGTGGTTTTAACTTTAATGGTCACCACTATCCAATCGCTTGGTTCTCAGGTACGGGATATGTCCCTGCTGATGGTAATATCTATCGTTGGAGT
>Ga0079226_10002464_pt1 | contig 14287 bp, 14 predicted proteins | sample Poulit2014_FD_76345 | JGI IMG/M metagenome (GOLD analysis project Ga0079226, IMG submission 76345) | Agricultural soil microbial communities from Georgia to study Nitrogen management - Poultry litter 2014 | ecosystem: Environmental > Terrestrial > Soil > Agricultural land | place: USA: Georgia... | reverse complement strand
TAAAAAAACTATTCTCTCTTCTCATCTACCAGGAAATATCCTGCAGGAATTAGCACCTTCATAAACTATTTAATCTAGCCTATGGGTTGCCGGGCATCATTGGGCCAGTCCCTCCGCCTCTCTGGATAAGAAACTTATTTATAAATTTATACGAATAACTACTATACTAAAAAAACCTCTCAGATAAGTTAGAGAGGTTCATCTATTCTCATCTTATCTTCCTAAGCATCTTGCTTAGCTGGATTTAGCACCTATTAGGTATAGCACCTAATGGTTGCTGGGTATCATCGGGCCAGTCCCTCCACCACTCTGGATAAGATTTATTTAATTTTATTAACTAATGATAATTCAGAGTCTATCACAAGGAATTATTTCTGTCAACACTGTTACTGTAAAAATATGAATATTTATAAGGTCATGCATAATCTAGAGAGCTTTGAAGAAATTCTGTTCATCCCAAATAACGATGATAAAGTGTTTTGGCTTCCGATATATTCTTCGTTCCATGTATAAGTGTACGACCATCCTGAAATAGAACGAGCCGCTTTTTTTCAACTGTAAAAGAAAGCAGAAATGGGTTTTGTTCTACCTTCCCCATAGATGACAATGTCTGAGCTATCGTTTCTAAATCACGTTTTTCTTTTTTGGCCGGACGAATTTGAACAGAATCTCTTCCACAAAGCACAGCTGATTTTGTTTGATTTTCATAATCAAGGAATGGGTACGTAGGATGAACGCCGCAGGAGGTGCAATCAGCTTTTCTTAAACTAGAAACATTGATTTTTGATTCTTCGTTTTTCCAAAGATCAAAGGATACTAATTTTTCTCTTCGTGCGCCCCAATCTTCTGTAAGTATTTTTAGTGCCTCGGCTGTTTGATACACTACGACCATATTAGCTGCAGGACTGATGATCCCCGCGGTATCACAGGTCAGTCCGCCAATAGGCACAGTTTCCATCAAACAATGTAAACATGGTGTTTGATTTGGAATAATTGTAAAACTAATACCATAGCTCCCGACACAAGAGCCATAAATCCAAGGCACCCCATATTTCTGTGAAATATCATTAATAATCATCCGAATATCAAAATTATCGGTAGCATCTATTATTAGATCAACATTTTCTATTAAGCTTTCAAATTCTTGCGGACCGACATCTAAAATATGGGCTTCTATTTCTACCTCAGAATTAACTTGTTGGAGCCGCTTTTTGGCAGCAATTGCTTTTGGTATACGCTCTATTGCGTCTGATTCAACAAATAGCTGTTGTCGTTGTAAATTACTCCATTCAACATAATCGCGATCCACTATCGTTATTTTTCCAACACCCCCGCGGACAAGTGATTCCGCATTACCTGTGCCAAGAGCCCCTGCTCCCACGAGTAACACATGCTTTTTTTTTAGTCTTCTTTGTCCCTTTTCACCAATCGGAGCGAACAGCGTTTGTCTGGAATAACGATCATTCATCCGATACTCAGCCCTTCCATTGGACTGCTTGCTGTTGCTGTTCGTTTTTTAGGAATTCTTCCAGCTTCATAACCTAAGCGGCCCGCTTCAATTGCGAGTTTCATCGCTTTAGCCATTTTTACTGGGTCATCTGCAGCAGATACCGCTGTATTTAGTAACACAGCGTCAGCTCCTAATTCCATCGCTATTGCAGCATCAGCAGGAGAACCAATACCAGCGTCGACAATCACTGGAACCTTTGTTTGTTCAACAATAAAACGTAAATGAAGCGGATTAATAATTCCTTGACCTGATCCAATTGGTGAAGCTCCCGGCATGATCGCATGGGCACCAAGTTCTTCCAGTCTTTTAGCAAGCACAACATCATCAGAAGTATATGGCAGAACTGTAAAACCTTCTTTGAGCAGTTCCTCTGTTGCTTTTAATGTTTCCACAGGATCCGGAAGCAACGTCTTATCGCAACCAATAACTTCTACTTTGATCATATCGCAAAGCCCTGAGGCTTGAGCTAGTTTAGCATGGCGTACTGCTTCTTGAGCTGTTTTTGCACCAGCTGTATTTGGTAGCAAGTTAACTTTATCTAAATCTATTTTTTCAAGAAAATTAGGTTGACTTGGTTCATAAATGTTCATGCGCCGGACAGTAAATGTTAAAATTTCAGATTCTGATACCTCTACGGCTTGTTTTTGAATATCAAAATTTGGATATTTTCCTGTTCCTAATAGTAATCTGGAATGAAATTGTTTATCGTTAATGGTTAGCATCTCAACCGCCTCCTACAAATTGGACTAATTCTATTTTGTCACCTTCAAAAATTTGAGTTTTTTCATGTGCATTTTTATCTAAAATCGTGTCATTATGTTCCACAATGATGACAGGGTTGTTTATGTTAAAATGATCAATAACTCCTTTAATTGTACGCACCGAATCAGGTACAGTTACAACCTCCCCGTTTACTCGCAGATTCACTTGCTCACCTCCTCTACACTACGTTGTTTTATTTAAAAAGGGGCTTCTATTTCCTCTCCCTCAAGAAGTTTGGCCATATTTAACCCGGTAATAGGTGCAAGAAGTATTCCATTCCGGTAGTGACCTGTAGCAATCGATAATCCCTCAAACAGCGGGTGTCTTCCCATGTATGGTGTTTTATCAGCTGTTTGCGGCCGAATCCCAGCCCAAGATTTTTCCCACTGTGCACAGGTTAATTCCGGAATCAGTTTGATAGCGCGCTGCATAAGCTGAACGAGGCCCTCTAAATGAACCGATTCATCAAATGTATTTGCTTCTTCGGTCGCTCCAATAACTAGCCTTCCATCTGGTTTTGGCACAATATAACAACCTTTTGAGAATATCGTTCGTATAACCGGGCTCTTTTTAACCCGGACGGAAAAACATTCTCCTTTTACTGGATACGTGTTCAACTTTATCCCTAATTGACTTAGTAATTGTTCACTCCACGCCCCCCCTGTTATAACTGTTTCATCGGCAAATATTTTGCCTATCATCGTTTGAACGCCTATGATTCTATTTGTTTCTTTAATAAAACCACAAACCTCCGTATGTTCCATCATTTCTGCTCCCAGACCTATAGCAGCATGAGCTAATGCTCTAGATAGATTTGGTGGGGAAACATTTCCATCGTTTGGGATATACATAGCCCCTTTTATATACTCAGAAAGGGAAGGTTCCCACTCTCTTAATTCGTTTGGAGCTATCCAAGATGCACTTTCACCTAGCTTTTTCTGAATGGATATGATGGATGCTAGTGAAGCAGCTTCTGCATCCGTTTTCGCTATTTTAAATATCCCATTTTGTACGAGTTGAATATCTATTCCTGTCAATTCTTTTAATTCCTCTGCAAGTTTTGGAAACATTCCCCTGCTTTTTCTAGCTAAGCGGAATAATGGGCTATCTTTTTCCAATTCTGATTGCGCACCCAGCATTCCCGCTGCAGCACTTGATGCTTTGCTGGCTAGCTTATTTTTCTCCAGCAGCAGCACGTTTCTTCCTCGCTTACTTAATTGGTAAGCAATGGAACTCCCAATAACTCCGCCTCCAACGACAATCACATCATAATGTTTTTTCATCATTCACTTCGCCTTCTCTAAACTTTTTCTATATGCTAATGTAGCTTGTATAGGATTCTTTGCGAGTAAAACCCCTGATAGAACTGCAATCCCTCTAGCACCTGCTTTAATTACTTCTCCCGTATTTTCAGGAGTAATACCACCAATAGCTATGACTGGCACCTTGACGGTACTTGTAATTTCTTGTAATTTTTCAAGTCCTCTAGGAGGTATACCAGGTTTTGATTGTGTATTAAAAATATGACCATAAAACAAGTAATTTGCACCTTTTTCCTCCGCTAATATTGCTTGCTCCACTGAATGAGTTGAACAACCAATTTGCAATGATGGAAACGCTCCTTTTACCAAAGCAATATCTGCGCTATGATGTGTGAGCTGCACACCAATTGTTTGCATGATGTATGCAATATCAATACGGTCATTAATAATGATCTTTTCTTGCGGAACTCCTTTATCTATTAATGTTTGGACAACATCCACTATTTCCTTTGCAGTCCAATTTTTTTCACGTATATGGACCCTATCAACATATTCATGAATCGTTTGTAGAATGCCAGTAAAAGTTTCAGCAGATTGTTGTCCTGTTGAGATAAGATGTAATTGTTTAGTGAATGGAATCACCTCCCGTTCTGGAATCGTAAACTTTTGTCTTATCAACGGAAATGACTTTTATATAAACAAAAAACCACTTCCGTTACGCACAGCGCATAAGGAAGTGGTTTCAGATTTTTAACATAACAAATAATTACACATACTAAACATATGTATAACATTCGATGTAATCCTCAACACGTTACTTCCCTACGCTGGCTTCAACCAGATCAGGTTCAAAGAGTCCCAAAGTAATCACTTTGATCTCAGCCTTTTTAAAAGGCACCCCCAGTGTTTATACTCAATATCTAGTTTTAATTTTTAATGTCTACTATTAGTCTAACATGTTTTAATTATGTGTCAATTACAAACGTTTTCGCTTTATATAAGAAAATTTCTATTGACAGGATAATTGTTACGCTTTATTCTACTATTGTAAACCTTATTTTTTTTAAAGTTAACAATAGAAGGAGGTGTAATGCTTATTTACACAAGCGAAAAATACTTCAGCATCAGGATGAGAGCTTCAAAATATGCATCCTCAGAGCAAGATGAAAAACATATTTCCGGAGGCGAAGCTCTGTGTACATACGATAAAATAAAAGATACGGTAAATACACTGTTGGATAAAGCCTTATCTCATTCAAGGGGAGATCCTGATTTTATGCAGATACAATTTGATGTATTAAATGATCCCATTAAAAAAATCAATCCTTTATTCGTCTCTAATAATTCAGTGAATTCGGATAAAACAGGAAGGGAATTGGCATTAAAGTTTCTCGTTCAATCTGGGGTTTCAGAAAAAGCTATTGCAAAGGGATATCAACATTTAATAGATCAATCTGAATTAAGAGGAGCCATTTTAATTGATTACCAATCAGGTGAACGGGTTGATAACTCAAACGAACGTGGAATACGTGTATCTAGGATGGACTGGTTGCAATCAGATTTTGAAAGATGGGCTGCATTTTATAACCTCCCAACAAATCCAAGACTAAAAGAAGCACTCGTTCTTGCTACGAAAGTGAATGATCACCCTTTAGCCATTGCAGAATTATGTTGGTCAGATGATCCCGGCTATATAACTGGTTACGTAGCCAGTAAAAGATTAGGTTATCAGCGAATTACGAAAATGAAGTCTCCTGGTGATGAGCAAGGATGCAGAATTTTCTTTATTGATGGAACAAAATATACAAATTCTTATATTCATTACTTGCAAAAGCAACCAATTTTAATTTCTTGGAGGGATAAATAATGACAAAAACATTACTGGAAAAAAGTAAGGAACATTTATGGTTACCTTTTACGCAAATGAAAGATTATGAAAAGGATCCCCTCATTATTGAGAGTGGAAATGGAGTTAAATTAAAGGATATCGATGGGAAAGAATATTATGATGGTTTTTCATCTGTCTGGCTTAATGTTCACGGTCACCGTAAAAAAGAATTAGATGATGCAATAAAAAAGCAATTAAATAAAATTGCGCATTCCACATTGCTTGGGATGACAAATGTACCTGCAACAGAACTAGCTGAGAAATTAATTGAGATTACTCCAGAACAATTAACACGCGTATTTTATTCAGACAGCGGTGCAGAAGCTATTGAAATTGCACTTAAAATGGCATACCAATATTGGAAAAATGAAGGATACCAAAAGAAAAGAAAGTTTATATCAATGAACAATGGCTATCACGGTGACACCATAGGTGCTGTAAGTGTAGGGTCAGTAGAGCTTTTCCACCAAGTATACGGTCCTTTAATGTTTGATAGTTTTAAAGCACCTATCCCAAATGTATATCGGTCCAACAGTGAAAATCCAGACCAATGCCGCGATGAATGTTTAAATATTCTCGAGCAATTACTTATTGAAAATCATCAAGATATAGCAGGATTAACAATTGAGGCTATGGTTCAAGGAGCCGCAGGTATGATTGTTATGCCTGATGGATTTTTATCGGGGGTGAGAGAGCTTTGTACAAAGTACGATGTACTTATGATCGTGGATGAAGTTGCGACTGGCTTTGGCCGTACCGGTAAAATGTTTGCTTGTGAACATGAGGGAATCCAGCCTGATCTAATGACAGTCGGTAAGGGAATTACAGGAGGTTATTTACCAATATCTGCAACATTTACAACAGAGGATATATATAACGCTTTTTACGATGATTATGAAAAGCTAAAAACACTTTTCCATGGACATTCTTATACCGGAAATCAACTTGGGTGTGCAGTAGCGATTGAAAATTTGCGGTTATTTGAATCAGAAAAAATCATCGATCGTGTAAACGAAAAAGCAGAAGAAGTGAAAACATTACTGTATGACCTAGAACTACTTCCCCATGTAGGTGAAATAAGACAACTTGGATTAATATGTGGGATAGAATTAGTTAAAAACAAAAAAACAAAGGAACCGTTCCCTTTCAATAGTCGAGTAGGCTATCATGTTTCACTAAAAATGAGGGAATTAGGAATGATAACAAGACCGATGGGAGATGTCATCGTTTTTATGCCGCCATTTGCAAGCAGTAGTGATGAATTAACTGAAATGGTGAAAATCATGAAGAACGCGATTGTTGAAGTAACACAAGGAGCAGCTACAATTGACGCTTGATCAATGGCTCACCCAACGTCTCGAAAAGACAAAAAATGCTGGTTTATATCGACAGTTGCGAATCATGCATCATGGACCTCGCCCTCAAATGCTGGTAAACCAAAAAGATGTGCTTGTGTTCTCATCAAACAATTACTTAGGAATGGCTAATAAAAAAGAATTAATTGATGCTGCCAAAATCGCTTTAATTGAATTTGGAGTAGGAAGTAGTGGTTCACAATTAACAACAGGTCATTCGTATTGGCATCACAAGCTCGAAAATCGTATCACTACATTTAAGAAAACAGAATCTACGCTTCTTTTCTCAAGTGGTTATTTAGCGAACATCGGTGTCTTATCAACCGTTCCTGAAGAAGGCGATATTATTTTAAGTGATCAGCTGAACCATGCCAGTATTATTGATGGATGCCGTTTATCAAAAGCTGACACAGTGATTTATAAACATGTTGACATGATGGATCTTGAAAATAAATTGAAAAGGACATCTAACTATAAAAGACGATTTATTATCACAGATGGTGTATTTAGCATGGACGGGAACATAGCACCATTAGATAAAATTGTTGCACTAGCAAATCGTTATGACACCTTTGTCATTGTAGATGATGCACATGCGACAGGAGTCCTTGGTAAAAATGGACGGGGAACCAATGAATATTTTGACGTTGAACCTGATATCGTCATTGGTACCATGAGTAAAGCAATAGGAACGGAAGGTGGCTTTGTTACAGGTTCAAAAACATCCATCGATTTTTTACTAAACCACGCAAGGAGTTTTATTTTTCAAACGGCAATTGCCCCTGCCATTTGTGCAGCATCCTATACAGCAATAAATAGGATAGAAGAAGATAAAAAACAACGCTCCCTTTTGCTAAAAAAAATAAAGACGGTAAAAACAACACTTACAGAAATGGGATATGAAGTAAGAGGGGGAGAAACACCTATTATACCGGTATTGATTGGGAGTGCCGAAAAAGCAGTGCTATTTGCTGATAAACTTTATGAAAGAGGCATTTATGCCCCTGCTATTCGCCCGCCAAGTGTACCATATGGACAAAGTAGAATCCGACTAACGATCACGACAGAACATACGGAAGAAAACATCAAAAAGTTGTTACTATCATTTAAAGAAATAGGAAAAGAGTTGAATATCATATGAAAGGATTTTTCATAACAGGTACTGATACGGATGTCGGAAAAACATTAATTTCATCTGGTCTTGCAGCTATATTCAAGGAAAAAAATATGGATATAGGTGTATACAAACCCTTGTTAAGTGGTGCTTCGCGGTATCATCCTAATAGTGACACAAGTCTTCTTAAGGAAATGGCACAGACCAAACTGTCGAATGCATCGATCACGCCCTTTCAATTTAAAGAGCCATTAGCGCCCTATGTAGCTGCTAAGTTAGAAGGACGAAGCATTTATTTAGAGGATGTCGTAGCACACTGGAAAAAGATCCAAAAAAAGCATGATTATTTCATAGTTGAAGGTGCCGGTGGTATATCTGTACCATTGGGTGAAGATTTTTTAGTCAGCCATTTAATTCAAGAATTACAACTTCCAATCATAATCGTTGCCCGTTCAGACCTTGGTACTTTCAATCATACATTTTTAACAGTACAATACGCTAAAGAAATGAAACTGAACATTGCTGGCATCATCATAAATGGAATAGACGATCCACCTAATCTCGCTGAAAAAACAAATCCAAATTTAATCGAATCTTTTTGTAAAGTACCAATCCTGGGTATTTTACCAAAAATGCAAGTAGTTGATGCACAAGATTTTAAACAAATTATAAAAGACAATATTGACACCGCTTCACTTATTCATCAAATGCAACAGAACGGATGATTGAAAATTATTTAAATCAATGAATGGAGGATTTTCATGTCAAGCCCCAATCATTTAACGAGGGAAGATCTAATTTCTTTCCCTCTAAATACGCATCAATTTATCAACAATCCTTATCCGACCTACAGCCATATACAGTCCATACATCCGGTGTATTGGAACGCTAAACGAAAATACCGCGGATGGTTTATAACCGGCTACAACGAAGCAAAAACAGCTCTAAAGGATAGCCGGTTAGAGAACCGAATTCCTTTACCTGTAATGACAAAGAAATACCAACATCTAAGAAAGCTACTGACAAATATGTTACTCTATAAAAATCAAATGGACCATATCAGGATTCGCAAAATAGTCAGCAAAGCTTTTTCTCCAAGGAGGATTAGTTATTATCAACCTTATATAAAGAATACCGTTCATGAACTACTAGAAGACTGCACAAAACAAAGGAAAAAAACGATTGATATCATTTCTGATTTTGCATTTCCATTAACTAGTCTTGTGATCGCTAAACTATTAGGGATACCCGAAAAAGAAAGACACCATTTTAGAAAATGGGCTATTCAATTAGTTAAAACGATTGATTTATCCCGGTCAAAGGTAGATATACAAAAGGGAGAATATCTCATTGAAAGATTAATGAAGTACTTTCAACATCTTATTCATGAAAAAACGAATAACCCTGACCATGACTTAATCAGTTTATTGATAAAGGATGAACAACTAACAGAAGAGGAATTGATTGCAACCTGTATTCTACTCGTTATTGCTGGTCATGAAACAACCGTTAATTTAATCTGTAATAGCGTTTATTCATTGCTAAAACACCCTGATCAATTGTTAAAATTGCAAGAAAATCCAAATTTGATTGACACAGCCATCGAAGAATTTTTACGTTACGAGAGCCCTACACAATTAACTGCTCGTATAGCCTCTGAAGATATGGAATTAGGTGGAAAATCTATAAAAAGTGGGGAACATATATACATATTATTAGGGGCCGCTAATCGAGATCCTAATACATTTTATATTCCTGACACACTTGATATAACAAGAAAACCTAACCCTCATCTTTCCTTTGGCCATGGTGCCCACTTCTGTATTGGGGCTTCACTTGCCCGGATGGAGGCAAAAATAGCACTTCTTGCACTAATACAACAAAAGCCTAACATAAAACTACAATCCGATAATATACAATGGCGAAGGCTTATTGGTTTCAGAGCATTAGCGAAGCTTCCGGTTATTGTTGATTAATTGAAAGTTCATTACAAACGATACAAGTTAAGTTTATAGCTTAACTTGTATCGTCTTCCAATGATAAGAATTGCTATTATTTGAAAACAATAAAGCTGCTGCTTACCCATTTTCAATCTGTCTATCAATTTTATTTTTTTGCACTTTTACCTGTGTAGTCAGCAATACACCAATAATTACGGCTAATGTACCAATTAAATGCATGATTGTTATCTCCTCATCTAACCATAGAAATGCACCGGTCATAGTAACAATCGGTAAAAAGTTCAGAAACACAGAAGCTCGGGATGGACTTAACAAATCAACAGCGCGGTTATAGAACAGCAAAGCAATAAAAGATGGAAACACTCCTAAATAAACAAGACCCATTATCTTCGCAATAGTAAGGAAGGGTAATCCAGCTACAAACCATTCCAAAAGGACAACAGGTAGTAATATAATGACAGAAATGCCTGTCATCATAAGCAAAACTCCATAATGAGGAAACAGATGCATATATTTTTTAACCATGATCGAATAAATCGCCCATGCAATAACCGCTCCGATCATAATTCCGTCGCCAACATTCCAATCAATGGATGTCAGATGGAATACCTGACCATTCATAATCACCCACAATGATCCGAAAAAGGACAACAAAATCCCAATCCAATGGACAAAATATAATTTGTCTTTAAGTAAAATGACGCTTAATATCACTGTTGCAACCGGAATGGATGACTCTAATACGGATACCTTCGTCGCTGTCGTGAAGCTTAAAGCTCCATATATAAAAGTGTTAAATAGCGTGATGCCTGTTAAGGTCATTAACAGAAAAGGTTTTTTGTATGTTAAAAATGTTGACCGATATGTCCATGCCTCACGAATTCCAAACGGGATCATTATGATAAACGCAATTAACAACCGAAAGAATGCAATGGTAAGCGGCGGCAAATCGTTCATTGCTTTACCAACAAGAATATTTCCTGCATAAAATAGTACAACGAAAATCATGAATATGTAGGGATACAAATAAAAACCCCCTATCCCAAAAGCAATAAATAAAGGCCCTAACCAAAAATGCTAGGAGCCAATATCTTTTGCTTTTATATTCTACTTATTATTTAACAGAAGATTCCTTCGGCAATTCTACTACCCAATCAAATGGATCTTCTAATTTTCCTAGTTGAATTCCTGTTAACGTTTCATATAGTTTTTTAGATATTTCACCTGTTTTCCCTTCATTGACAACCATTTCTTCCCCTTCCCAGTTAAGTTCGCCGATTGGTGAAATAACTGCTGCAGTTCCTGTTCCAAAAGCTTCTTCTAATTGACCATTATGATGTGCTTCTTGAACTTCCTTCATGGAAATTTTGCGTTCTTTAACACGCATACCCCAATGTTTTAATACTTGAATGATGGAGTTTCGAGTTACTCCTTCTAAAATACTTCCGTTTAAAGCTGGTGTCACAATTTCGCCATTTATCTTAAAAAAGATATTCATACTGCCAACTTCTTCTACAAATTTCTTTTCCACTCCATCTAACCATAATACTTGAGAAAATCCTTTTTGATCAGCTTCTTCCTGTGCTTTTAAACTTGCAGCATAGTTTCCTGCTGTTTTTGCTGTTCCTGTTCCACCAGCAACTGCACGAATATATTCATTTTCCACAAGAATTTTCACAGGATTAATTCCCTCTTTATAATACGCTCCCACAGGAGATAAAATAATCATAAAACGATACTTTTTAGATGGGGAAACACTAAGATTGGATTCTGTAGAAATCATAAATGGACGGATATATAGTGATGTTCCTTCTGCATTAGGAATCCAGTCTTTATCAATTGTAATTAACTTCTTCAACGCTTCTAATGCCAATGCTTCGTCTACTTTTGGCATACTCAATCGATTACTTGATTTATTTAGTCTTTCCATATTTTTCTCTGGACGGAATAATCTGATAGACCCGTCTTGGCCCATATATGCTTTTAAACCTTCAAAAACAGTTTGACCATAATGAAAAATCATCGCAGATGGATCAAGTGTGATCGGTTCATAAGGTACAATTCTTTTGTCATGCCACCCTTTTCCCTCAGTATAATCAGCAACAAACATATGATCTGTAAATTGCTTTCCAAATACTAATTGATCAGCTGCTGGCTTTTGTTTTTTGGTCGTTGCCAAATCGATTTTAATATTTTGTTCTTTCATCGGTGAAGCCCCCTAATTAAAATTCACTCTGATTTTCCGTACTAAATCCTATCTTTTTATCAGCTAATAGGAGATGAAGTGATATAAAATAATTTAAATTTTAATATTAATTATACAATAATTTTTAAAATATATCTATTATATTGAAACTTTAAATAATAAAATGCAAATGACTGTATATTAACTGTTCCATTCATTCTTTTTTAATTTACCATTTTATTAATGTAACTGTATTGGTTCTAAAAATTCAATACTCACGATATGATAATACCATTGTGAAAGGTGGAGATTATATTGAAAAACTTAAACATCCTTTTAATTGGCGGGGATGCCAGATATCTTGAAGTCATTGATACATTGGCCGCAGATGGGGCAAATATATACTTAATTGGCTATGAATCAGCCTCCTTTGATACTCCTAATATATTTCATACGAAATGCGAGAATTTAGACCTTCATACAATCGATGCCATCTTACTACCTGTGTCTGGAACAGATGCATCGGGAAAAATAAAGACCTCTTTCTCTGACGAATCTATCTATTTAACAGAGGATATGGTCACTCAAACGCCTAAACACTGCATTATATGTACAGGAATATCTAATAGCTTTTTGGATAAAATAACAAGAAGCAGCAACCGGAGATTAGTACGCTTATTTGCCCGTGATGACCTAGCTATTTATAATTCAATTCCTACTGCCGAAGGGGCGTTAAGTATAGCGATGGAGCATACTGATTACACGATTCACGGATCATCTGTAATGATTCTTGGTTTTGGAAGAGTCGGAATAACCGTTGCACGCATGTTTTCCGCTGTTGGAGCCAATGTTTCTGTTTGTGTAAGAAAATCAGCAGATATCGCTCGCATGAAGGTGATGGGGTTAAAGCCGGTGCGCATGAAAGATTTAAACCAAAAAATTGGTAATGTTGATATTTGCATTAATACAATTCCCCATCTAGTTATCAATTCAACTGTTCTTTCAAGTATGCAACAGTCAGCACTCATCATTGATCTTGCCTCCTCACCAGGTGGAGTCGATTTTGACTTTGCCAAAAAACATGATATTCAAACAATACACGGACTTGGTTTACCAGGAAAAGTTGCTCCTAAAACAGCCGGCAAGGTAATTGCAGAAGTTTTTACGGATGTGCTAGCATTTAACAATAATTAAAAAGAGACTGTTTGTCATAAGGGATGGTTCCTTATGACAACAGCCTCTTTTTTTATTCTTATTCTTTATCCTTATCTTGTTTACGTTCCAAAATCTTATCAATCAAGCCATAGTCTACCGCTTGTGCTGCAGACTTAAAGTTATCGCGTTCTGTATCGCGTTCAACAACTTCTAGCGGCTGACCAGTACGTTCAGAGAGAATTTTATTCATCTTTTCTTTCATTTGAATAATGCGGCGTGCGTGAATTTCAATATCAGTCGCCTGCCCTTGTGTTCCGCCTAATGGCTGGTGAATCATTACCTCACTGTTTGGAAGTGCATAACGTTTTCCTTTCTCTCCGGCAGCTAATAGGAAAGCACCCATTGATGCGGCCATTCCAGTACAAATGGTTGATACATCTGATTTTATAAATTGCATCGTATCATAGATGGCCATTCCAGCTGTAATGGACCCGCCCGGTGAGTTGATATAAATAGAAATGTCTTTCTCAGGATCCTCTGCCTCTAGGAAAAGTAATTGTGCTACAATTGAATTTGCAACATTATCATCAATTGCACTGCCAAGCATAATAATTCGGTCTTTTAACAAACGTGAGTAAATATCATATGCTCGTTCGCCACGGTTGGTTTGTTCAATAACTGTTGGTATTAAAACCATGTTTATTTTCCTCCCTTATCGTTCAACTTCATTCACGATGTTGTGAATATATTTTAATAATAACTAATAGGTCAGGAAAGGTCAAACAAAAACATCTATTATTTCGATGCTATCTATTTATGACCTTTTGATGTTTCAAACATACTTTATAGGTTTCCCAATTTATAGTCATATAAACCTTAAAATGGATACTTATTATACAGTTTGACAAAGATCTAAAATATCCTTCTTTTTCAATGAAACAGGTTAATTACATTACATATAATAAAACTCTTGTGTATATGGATAGAAAACGTTATAATATCTAATGTGTCTAATATGTGCCCGTAGCTCAGCAGGATAGAGCAATGGTTTCCGGTACCATGTGTCGGGGGTTCGAATCCTCTCGGGCGCGTTAT
>Ga0079226_10002463_pt1 | contig 14288 bp, 12 predicted proteins | sample Poulit2014_FD_76345 | JGI IMG/M metagenome (GOLD analysis project Ga0079226, IMG submission 76345) | Agricultural soil microbial communities from Georgia to study Nitrogen management - Poultry litter 2014 | ecosystem: Environmental > Terrestrial > Soil > Agricultural land | place: USA: Georgia... | reverse complement strand
ACCGGGGAGTTTGGAAAATCTGAAATAGCGAAAGAAATTCCCGAACAGGAAGGGATGGGTAACGTATAAACAGTATATGATCTTTAACCCGGAGAACGAGCTATTTTTGACAAAGACTTTTCAGATGCAGTAATAGGAAACTTTCCGCGGAATCTGGAATTTAGAGGCGGGCAGTTATCTACCGTCTCTTATTCCGGAGGTCGTGCTATAAAAGCCAGTACTAAAGGGGCTTTTGCTGTTATACTGCAGGAGAAGCTACCCGAACGATTTACCATAGAATTTAAAGAATTTAATTCTGATTTTGTCAATGATATGCGCGTGGAAATAGTCGATGATAAATTTAAAGCCCTTGGTACACATTACATACAGATATCTGGTTACGGAAAAGATGGCTCAGGTGTTGCCGCTTATAAACGGGACAACATTTCATCTTTGCAAGGCTCCAGTATCATTAATAAACAAATGACCCCTATTCGTGTGATGGTAGATGGATCTTATGTGAAGGTGTATGTTGGTGAAAAGCGGGTGGCAAATATACCGAATGCCGATTTAGGACGATCCAATAGGATACTTTTTAAATTTACTGATGTCCGCGGTAAGCCCATTTATGTAACGGATATCCGAATTGCTGCTGGGGAAGCAGCCTGTACCAAACGCTTGAAGCCGAAGGTCGTGTAGCTATTCATGATATTCATTTTGCTACCGGAAAAGCAGATATCCTTCCGGAATCTGCGGAGACCATAAAAACCGTAGCCAATTTACTTCAGGAACATGCCGATCTTCGTTTGTTGATAGAAGGACATACAGATAGTACCGGCAGTTTTGATAAGAATCTGACATTAGCCAAAGATCGGGCAACTGCGGTAAAAACCTATCTGGTTAATAAATTGGGTATTGATGCCGACCGTCTCAGCGCAATGGGACAGGGGCAAAGTCAGCCGGTGGCTGATAATAATACTGAAGAAGGCAGAGCTCAGAATAGAAGAGTGGAAATTGTAAAACTTTAAAAAAATCATGAAAAAGTATTTATTCATAGTCAGCCTCATGGTTGTTACTTTAACAGTAGGTCAACACGCGCATGCGCAGTTTTTCAAAAAGCTGGCAGATAAAGTATCCGAACGTGTGGAAGATAAAGTTATTAATGATGCAGGAGATACTGCTGTAAAGGGGGTAGATAAGGCAGAAAATGAAACGGGTAAGGCCGTAAAAGGAAATGGGAATAAAACCCGTAGAAAAACAAGAAAAGCGAAACGCACTCGTGCAGAAAGACAGGTGGCAAAACAACCGAGTTCGATGCCGGTGTCTGCTAATAGAGCCGCAAAGAAAACGGCTTCGCTGCCCCCAAATTATACCCTCAAATTTACCGGCTCCGGTCCGGATCTGTATCTTGAATACCGCGTAAATATGGAAGGGAAGCAATCAAGTGAATATCAGATGGATATACACCTGAAGATGGTGGCTTCTCCTGCTACCGGAATGGGGCGGTCCGAAATGGTGATGAATATGCCGGTGGTTGGAGAAATGCGTATGGTAACGCTTACCAATGCGACCAAACCACTGCATATGACCCTTCTGAATGAGCGAAAAAAGCAATATTCTGTTATTGATTTATCAGAAATTGATGATGTAGAATCTGATGAATCCTATACCGTAACAAAGTTGGGAGAAGAAAAATTACACGGGCTGCATTGTATTCATTCGAAGGCTGTCAACGAAGATGGACAAGCTTTTGAATTATGGACTACCACGGAAGTGCCCGGCTATGAAAAGATGGTGGATCTCTATAGCAAATCGCAACAGATGGGCTCCGGAGATTTATGGAAAAAAATGCAGGAAGCCGGAGTGGCTGGCTTTATGGTAAAACTAAAAGTGGATACCAAAGGCGGTACTTCTGTGATGGAATTAACCGAAATGAAAAATATGGAAGCACCTGAATCGCTTTTTCAGATTCCTGCCGGTTATGAAGAGAAAGAAGGCCGATGGGTCAAAAGATTTATGAGGAGGTGAGTTGGATTTATGAATGAAGAACGAGATGGAATAAATAATCTAGAAATTTAAAGGGTAATTTTTGCTAATTAGTCATAAAACAATAAAGTAATACAATCATTTATCAATTAAAACTAAAACTATGAAAAATTTAAGAAAACTATTATTAAGTACCATGCTAATGGTCTTTACTCTCTTCTTATTGAGCGCATGCAGCAAGGACGATAAGGCAACTCCGGAAGAAAATAATACGGAAGATACTACACCGGATTCCAATGATAATGAAAATATGGGAATCGGTTCGTCAAGCGCTACCATTACCTATATGGATACCGAAGAAAGTGTTCAATTTATAGGAACAGCAGTTGGCGTTATTGGAACCGGTAGCCCGGATTCGGTAATTATGACGTTTTCAGGTAAGAATAGTCCTATGGTATTTTGGCTGATGATTACTCCTGCGGATAAAGGAACGCATATTATGGGGCAGAATAATTTTGAATGTTACGGATTTTTCTACAAAGACTCATCAATTAACAATTTGTTTGAAGCCTATCTTGTTGGAGAAGATAATATTGATGACAATGGTACAGAAATGGATGGCGCCGCATCTTTTAAAATTTCGTCTATTTCCAATGATCAGATTAAAGGAACATTCGAGCTAACTATGATACAAAATTCAACTGTTTATGAAAATGGCGAACTCCAAAGCGGTGAAATAAAGAAAATAAAAGTAACCAATGGTAAGTTTGATGTGCCTTTTTCTTATGGACTTGGATTAGAGTGAGGTAATCAAATTAAAAATCATGAAAAAATTAAAATGGATGGATTCGTACTAAGTTACTCAAGCTCTTCGGGGTTTTTAGCTTGTGAAAGTTGAGTAAAAGATACCCGCCGGTGCGAATTAATACGCCTCTGTCTGTTTCAATTGTTCTATTCCTGAAATAGTTAAAATAACTTTGGTTCCGCTGCTCTTGTTCGAATTAGCACTAAGGTGTTTATCTTGAATATTGAGATCAATATGACAATTAAAGCTTTGGTTAAACTGTTGAATTCGGTCTTTGGTTATTTTCATACCTAGGCTCTTTTTCTCGGGTTGTTTTCCTGCTTCTTTTTGATGAGATATTCCTACGCCATTGTCTTCAATAATGATTTCAATGGAAGAAGCGTTTTTATGAATATCAATTTTAATTTCTTTATCCTTATAAGGAGAGGGTAATAGCCCATGCCAGATGGCATTTTCCACAAAGGGCTGTAATAACAATGGTGGGATAAGGATATTATCTACCTCATAAGAAGTTGCTTTATTGATAGAAAACCTGAAATTTTCATCGAATCTTTTTCCTTCCAGAGAAAGATAATATCTGATGAGTTTGATTTCTTCCTTTAGTGTAATAGTTTGACTCTTTGGAAGCTCTAAAATCATTCTTATAAATCTGCTGAAAGTAATTAAATACTGACTAGCTTTTTTATTTTCCTGCTTTTGAATAAGTAAGTTAATGGCGCCCAGATTGTTGAATATAAAGTGTGGATTGACCTGCATTCGGGTGGCCAGCATTTCCGCCTGAGCCAGACTTTTTTCATATTCCGCCTGTATTCTAAGATGTTCTTCCTCTTTTTGTTGTGATTTATTTAAAAGATAAACCTGATAACTAATAGCCAGACCGAAACAAAAGGATTCTAACAGTAGTCCTCCCTCAAAATAAATAGTAGATCGAAGGTTATACAGTGACTCAAAAGGTAGATTAGGTACCAGTTGTATGATGCTGGCAATAAGGGCGCCAAGCAGGTAAAATAAACTACCAATAATGAAAATGCTTTTTACCGGAGACTTTATTTTAATAATAAGCCCTATCAGTGCAGTAAGGCTCATGAGCAAGATAATAACCCTGGAAACCATAAAATACAGGCCTTCGTACTCCGCTATCCATCTATATATTATGGTGTAAATGATGGTATAGATTAATGTAGCATAGGCCATGGCGCTAACCCACCTAAAAAGGCCTTTGTTCTTGTTTTTTAAATCTAAAAGCCGGATGGTAAATAAGGAATAGGCCGAAAAAGCAAGCAAGGTGACATCCTCCAATAATAAAGAAGCAATCGACTTCATCTCCCGAGGATCCTCTGATAATGCCATGTCATATTGCAGGTTAATAACTCCTCCTGAAAAACTAAACAGTACAAATAACCCATAGTATAAATAGATCTTGGAGCTCTTATTAATGAGGTGAAAAGAAGCTGTGAAAAGGGTTAATAACCCCATGGCACCACAAAATAACAGACCGCCAATGACCGATTCACTCGGAGAAAATCCGGTATTATAGTACGGTAATATGGTCGTTAAGTAAAAGAAGTGATCCATAAAGAGTTCAATAGATAAAACCCGAAAAATATGGTTTTTTTTAATGTTATCCAATATTTTCCGGAACAATCATGGATTCAGTCTGTAATTCGTTGTAGAATAATAAAATTTTGTTGTTTTAGCCTTATTTCAGATTTGGGGAAGGCATATTGTAAGTAATTCACCCAACCTTTCTAACTAAGACTAAGGATAAATTCTTAAAAACTGTTTGTATTAATTGTTATTCTTCCTCTTTGGCAAGCAGTTGCTTTACATCCCGTTTCAGTTTTTTCATATCAGCCTTCTCTAATCCATTATAAAACCCACGAATTCTTCTTTCCTGATCTACCAGAGCAAACCACTGAGTATGCACATATTCTCCAGTAACACCTATAGAATCAGCTGCATTTAATAAATAACCTTTTATTGCAGTACTGAAGAGCTGGCTTTTTGGTCCCGTTAAGAATTTCCAGTTTTTAGGATCGGCATTTCTTTCTTTTGCGTAAGCTGCTAATACTGGAACACTATCGGTAGCAGGATCCACAGTATTGGATATGATTTGGAATCCTTTCAGATCTTTTAAATCCTGATAGACTTTACTGAGATTTTTATTCATTCTGGGACAGATACCAGTACAGCTTGTGTAAAAATATTCCACAATGCTTACCTTATTATTAAGAATCTTTTGGGTCACAGTATCTCCGATTTGATCTACAAGAGTGAAATTACCTACTTTATGTCCCGGAGGTCCCAACATTGGTAATTTTTCGGACTTTTTAGCAATTCCGGAATAAGCAAACCAGCCACTGGCCGCCAGGGCTACCAAAACAACAACTCCAATAATAGCGTAGAATCCTTTGTCCTTCATCCTTAGCTCCTTTTTGACAAAGGTACTGTAGAATATTATAGCATATGGTATTTAGGATATTGGGGCTGTTAAAATTTTGTCAAATGCACAAGCAGAAAGAGTATTGTTTAGGATACGGCCACTTCGACTACGCTCAGTGCCCCATCCTAAACGGCATCGATTGTCAATTTTCCGAAATAGCTTTTTCTATGGTCTGGGCAAACCATTGGTGTTCCAATTGATGTATCTTTTCTGCCAGGAGCTCAGGGGTGTCATCCGGGCTAACAGAACATTTTTTTTGGAGGATAATTTTTCCCTTGTCATATTCTTTGTTGACAAAGTGTATGGTGATGCCACTTTCTTTTTCTTTAGCTTCTATGACTGCCTTGTGCACATGTGCTCCATACATTCCTTTTCCGCCATATTTGGGTAAAAGTGCCGGATGTATATTAATAATATGGTTTGGAAATGCCGTTACCAGATATTCCGGGATTTTTAAGAGAAATCCTGCCAGAATAATCCAGTCAATCTGGTAATCCTTTAAGACGGACAGTACATAATCACTATTAACAAGTTCTTTCCTTTTAATGACAATGGAAGGAATTCCTTTTTCATCAGCAATTTGTAACACTCCAGCTTCTGATTTGTTGCATATTATGAGTGTTATATTCGCACTGTCTCTGTTGGCGAAATAAGAAATAATCTTTCGCGTATTGGAACCCGCACCGCTAGCAAATACAGCTATGTTATTTTTTTTCATAATCTATAAAGTTCTAATGTAGGATAATTTCAGATAAATTCCATTCTCCGAGAAAATATTTTTATTCTTTTCAATATTAGATAAAATGGTCTAATATAGGACCAAATTAGGTAAAAAAGTTAGGAAATATTTATCAATTGTTTGGATTAAGTCAAGTTTCTGTCTTACTTTTGTGGCTGTCTTTATAAATTAATCAGGTCTAACTTAATATTTATAATAATGGGTGTGGATAGTCTTTTTAAGACCAAAAAGATGCGTGCCTTTACGGTATTATGTATTGTAGCCGCATTGGTATTTACTTCGTTTCAAACAGTTTCTGCTCAGGATGCCGATAAAGGGAAAACTCTTTTTCAAACAAATTGTGCATCTTGTCATAATCCGGTGAGGGATATGACCGGTCCCGCGTTAAAGGGGGTCGTTGAAGATATTCCCGGAGGAATGGATTGGGTTTATGATTGGGTTCATAACTCCTCTAAGGTGATTGCCAGTGGTGATGAATATGCGAATAAAATCTTTAAAGAATGGGGTCAGACGCAAATGACTCATTTTCCTCAGTTGAGTACAGAGGATATTGATAATATCTTTGCGTATGTAGATAATTTCGAACCAGCGGGATCTCCTACCGCAGAAGCCGCTGCTCAAGGAACGGGTGCTCCTGCAAAAGGAGGCGGGAGTAGCGCATTGCTTTTTGGTATCATTAGTTTGGTATTAGCTGTTGTTGTTTTAATTTTATGGCAGGCTAATAAGCATCTTGGTCGCATTGCAAATGATAAGGAAGGGGTGCCAAATTATAGAAAAATTCCATTCTACCTTAAGAAAAGAAATATTTCTGTTGTTGTTATTGTGTTGTTCTTCGTTGGAGGGTATCTGCTTGTTGAAGGTGCCACTACGATAGGTTATAGTAAGAACTATACGCCGAAACAACCGATTTTCTATTCCCATAAGGTGCATGCTGGAATTAATCAGATTAATTGTTTGTATTGTCATGCCGGGGCAGAAAAGAGTCGTATGGCAATGATTCCTTCTCCTAATATCTGTATGAATTGCCATGAGGTCATTAATGAATATACAGGAAATACTTTACAAGATATGGAGGGTAATCCTGTAGATGGTACTGCAGAAATACAGAAATTATATGAATATGCAGGTTGGGATCCGGATAAAAAGGAATATACAGAACCTGCGAAGCCTATTGAATGGACTAAAGTTCACAATTTGCCGGACTATGTGTATTTTAATCATTCTCAACATGTAAAGGTGGGACAAATTCAATGTCAAACTTGCCATGGTGAAATTCAGAAAATGGATGAAGTTCATCAACATGCTACTTTAGGTATGGGCTGGTGTGTGAATTGTCACCGTGATACAAAAGTTCAGTTTAAAGATAATGGTTATTATACCATTTTTTCAAAATACCAAGAACAAATAAAGGCACATAAAATTGATAGTGTTACTGTCGAAATGCAGGGTGGTACGGATTGTGCAAAATGTCATTATTAAACAGTACACTTGTTAAATAAAATTTAAAATATTTAATTTCTTTTCATCTCATGTCAGTAAAAATTAGTGGTCTGCCAACAGGCAATAACGACGATGCAGATAAAAAAGGTGATAATAAATACTGGAAAAGTCTAGGAGAAAAGGCTGATCCTGAAGGCTATCAAGCGTCTCTTCATAAGGAATTTAGAGAAGAACTTCCTTTTGAGGAGTCTGATGAATTACTTAATTCAAAAACGCCTAGACGAGACTTTCTAAAGTATCTTGGTTTTGGTACTGCTGCAGCTACATTAGCGGCCAGCTGTGATATCAAAACACGGAAAATTATCCCTTATGCTGATAAGCCGGAAGATATTACTCCCGGTGTACCTAATTATTATGCTTCTACCTATGCTGTTGACGGGAATTATTGTCCCATTATTATAAAAACAGTTGATGGGCGTCCAATTAAGATTGAAGGGAATGAAGCTTCTTCCTTAACTAGAGGAGGTACTTCTGCGGTTGTACAGAGCGCTGTTTTGAGCCTTTATGATATTACACGCCTTCGTTTTCCGATGATTAATGGGAAAGAAGCCACATGGGAAGCAATTGATAAAAAGATTTCCAGCGGACTGAGATCTGCTTCGGGAGATATTGTATTATTAACATCTCCTATTTTAAGCCCTTCTATCAAGGAAGCTATTAAGAAATTCCAAAAGAAACATAAGAATGTTCGTCATATAGTATATGAACCGGTTTCTTATAGTGGCTTGCTTATTGGAAATGAAAAAAGCTATGGAAAACGAGCTATACCTGCTTATCGCTTCGATAAAGCAAAATCCATCGTTAGTTTTGATGCAGATTTTATAGGAACCTGGCTGAATCCCGTTGCTTTTACAAAGCAATATACGGATACCAGAAAGGTGAATCCGGAAAATCCTGAAATGAGTCGCCACTTTCAATTTGAAAGTAGCTTCTCTCTTACCGGTTCCAATGCGGATTATCGTATTCCTCATAAACCTTCAGATAGCGCTGCTATCCTTGCAGCTCTTTATAACAAGATTGCTGCTGCTACCGGAAATGCAACAATTTCAGGTGGAAAATTAGAAGAAGATGCTTTACAAACAGGTGTGGATAAAGCGGCGAAGTCTTTATTAGAAAATAAGGGAGAAGGATTGGTCGTTTCCGGAGATAATAATCCGAATGCACAGATTTTGGTGAACGGTATTAATGACATGTTAGGAAATGTTGGAAATACAATTGACTGGTCTGTAGAAACCAATTATCGTAGTGGCGTAGATGCTGAAATGGAGCAATTGGTTACAGATTTGGATGCCGGTTCTATAGGTGGTTTATTTCTATATGGAGTAAATCCTGTTTATGATTATTATAATGCCGATAAGTTTATTGCCGGTTTGAAGAAAACTGATCTAACTGTTTCTTTGAATGATCATAATGATGAGACAACACAATATTGCGCCTACGCAGCACCGGATAATCATTTTTTGGAAAGTTGGGGGGATGCAGAACCGGAAACCGGTTACTACAGTCTTCAACAACCAGGAATATATCCTTTATTTAAGACAAGACAAATACTCAGCTCCTTATTGAAATGGGCTGGTGAAAAGAATACAGATCCTTTAGAATTTATTCAAGACTATTGGAAGAAAAACGTATATCCTAATTTTGCTGATGGTGAACTTTGGCAAAGATGGTGGGATAAAACATTGCAGTTGGGACTAGCGGAACCCAAAAGAAAGAAGGATAGAAAAACCTCAAGAAGTTTTACGGGAAATGTGCAGTCTGCAGCTTCCAAACTTAAAAATACGGCTCCTAAAGGTGGCGGAATTGAAGTCTCTTTATATCAAAATGTAGCTATTGGTACCGGACGAAACAGTAATAATCCATGGTTACAGGAAATGCCGGAACCGCTTACAAAATGTACCTGGGATAATTACGTGTGCGTGTCTCCATCAATGTCTAGAAGATTGAATGCTGCTGTGACACGTTTTAATGAAGTGAATTATTATCGTCCGTTGGCCAAGGTGGTTGTGGATGGAAAAGAAATTCTGCTTCCCATCATGGTGCTTCCCGGTATTCATAAAGATGTTATTTCTATTGCTGTAGGTTATGGTAGAGGTGGAAATGATTTGGAAGGAGAAGAACTGAAGAAATGGCAAAGAGCAATAGGTCCTTCTGCTGCTTCTGTTGGTAGAAATGCCTATCCTTTAGTTTCCTATAATAAAGAATCTGAAAATAGAAGCTATGCAGCTGCTGAGGCAACTGTTTCTAATACTGGTGATACTTATCTTTTAGGAATTACCCAGTCTCATGGTTCTTTTGAGGGGCGTCCGATTATTCAGGAAACTACTTTAGATAAATTTAAAGAAGATCCCGAAGAATTATTGAGAGAAAGAAATGAAGAGTTAGCGCATTATGGCGATGATTATGCAAATGATGCTACTCTTTATCCAAGTATTCATGATTATAGTCAGGGTATTCACTGGAATATGGCTATTGATATGAATAGTTGTATTGGTTGTGGTGCGTGTACAATTGCCTGCTATGCCGAAAACAATATTCCGGTAGTAGGAAAAGATGAGGTGGCGCGTGGTCATGAAATGGCATGGATTAGGATTGATCGTTATTTTGCCGGTTCTGAAGAGAATCCGCAGGTGGTTTATCAACCTATGATGTGTCAACAATGTAATAATGCTCCTTGTGAAAATGTCTGTCCTGTAGCGGCAACCTCTCATAGTGATGAAGGGTTAAATATGATGGTGTATAACCGTTGTATTGGAACGCGTTATTGTGAAAATAACTGTCCTTATAAAGTGCGTCGCTTTAACTGGTTAGATTGGAATGGCGCAGACAGCTTTGAAAGCAATCTTTATGATGATTCTGTTGTAAAAGAAATGAATAATGATCTTTCTCGCATGGTATTGAATCCGGATGTAACAGTTCGTGCTCGTGGTGTAATGGAAAAATGTACTTTCTGTGTTCAGCGCTTGCAGATAGCGAAGCTGAATGCGAAGAAAGCCGGACATCCAATACCGGATGGTGAAGCAAAAACGGCATGTCAACAAGCTTGTCCTGCTGATGCTATTACTTTTGGTGATATCAACGATAAAGAGAGTAAGATTTATAAAGTAACGAAAGACGAACAAAAAGTGAGAGGCTATCACGTTCTTGAAATGTTGCATACATTGCCGAATATTACCTATTTGGCCAAAGTGACCAACAAGGATAATGAAGACTTCTTCAAGGAAGAGCCTCAGCATGTTATTTAAGATTGTTTTGTTTTAAAAATAAATTTGAGAATAAACATTATTTAAGTTTATAACCTTATCAATTAGAATATGTCTCTGAAATACGAATCCACGGTAAGAGAACCGTTAATAAACGGTACAAAAGACTTCCATCAGGTTACAGAAGATATCGTTCGCCCGATAGAACAGAAACCTGGTAAATTGTGGTATGTTGGATTGACTATATCCTTACTCCTATTAGCCTTCGGTGTATTTTCTGTGTATTGGGAAGTATATTACGGTATTGGTGTTTGGGGGGTGAATAAAACGATTGGTTGGGCCTGGGCTATTACCAACTTTGTTTGGTGGGTCGGTATTGGTCATGCCGGAACGCTTATTTCAGCCATCTTGCTTCTATTTAGGCAGGGCTGGCGTACGGGAGTCAATCGAGCGGCGGAAGCGATGACGATTTTTGCAGTAATGTGTGCCGGTCAGTTTCCTATTTGGCACGTTGGTCGTGTTTGGGATGTGTTTTTTATTTTCCCTTATCCAAATACGCGTGGTCCGCTATGGCCAAACTTTAACTCTCCGCTTCTTTGGGACGTGTTTGCTGTAAGTACGTATTTTACGGTATCGGTATTATTCTGGTATGCAGGTTTAATTCCTGATTTAGCTACGATAAGAGATCGTGCTAAAACCAAATTCAGAAAATGGTTTTATGGAACACTCTCTTTTGGATGGACCGGTTCTGTAAAAAACTGGCAACGTACTGAAGCATTATTTGTTGTTCTTGCTGCTTTGGCTACACCATTGGTGCTATATGTACATTCTGTTGTATCTATGGACTTTGCAACATCGGTAATTCCGGGTTGGCATACAACGATTTTCCCTCCTTATTTTGTGGCAGGAGCTATTTTCTCTGGATTTGCCATGGTACAAACGCTGTTGATTATTACCAGAAAGATTTTGCATTTAGAAGAATACATTACATTAGGGCATATAGAAGCCATGAATAAAGTGATTATCCTGACTGGTGGGATTGTGGCAATTGCTTATTCTACAGAGTTCTTTATTGCCTGGTACTCCGGATCTTTTGGGGAAGGTGGTGCTTTTTGGTGGCGTGTGAATGGTCCTTATTGGTGGGCATGGTGGTGCTTAATCACTTGTAATGTGATTTGTCCACAGATGTTATGGTTTAAGAAATTACGTCGTAACATTGCCTTTACGTTCTTTATGTCTATTATTATTAACATCGGAATGTGGTTTGAGCGGTTTGTAATTATTGTATTGTCTCTGTATCATGATTGGATTCCTTCCAGCTGGACATACTTCCGACCAACTTGGGCAGATATAGGTTTTTATGTTGGAACCTTTGGATTATTCTTTACCTGTTACTTTATTTTTGCAAAATATTTTCCGGTTATTGCTATACATGAAATTAAACATGTGTTGAGAACATCGGGTGAATCTTATAAAGAAAATATGGATGGAATTGAAGAGAAATCTAATGAAGAATTCTATCAGGAAATCTCTAGTCATTCGGGACATGGGCATGCATAAACTAGGATTATATAAAAAGTATTAAACGAACTAAGAATATAAATTATGTCTGTAAAAAACTTTGTAGTGGGCTGTTTTAAAGATGAAAAAGGCATCTTTAAGGCTGTGGATAAAGTCAGAACTTCGGGATATAAATTACACAATGTTTACTCTCCTTATCCGGTTCATGGTTTGGATGATGCCATGGGTATGCGTCAGACGAGTATTCATACTGCAGGATTCTTTTATGGCTTATTTGGCCTTATAGTAGCGCTTGGAGGAATGGCTTTTGTAACCGTTCATAGCTGGCCGTTAAATTTTGATGGCAAGCCGCATTTTCCATTACCTTCTTTTATTCCGATTACATTTGAGTTTACTGTACTTATTTCCTCGGTAGGAATGACGCTAACATTTTGTTGGTTAAATCAAATTATGCCCGGTGTGAAGAAACATGTGTTTCATCCCAGACAGACAGATGATTTAATCGTTATGGTTCTTGAAAAGACAGAAAAGACGGATGCAGAGGAATTGAAAAAATGGTTTTCTGATTTAGGAGCTGTTGAAATTTCGGAACAACGTGCAGAAACAGGATGGTGGTATGGTAATTATGCCAAGCCTTCGAAGTTTGAAAAACAAATTCTTGAAGAGCAACCGTCAGCCTCATAAATAAATTAATCATTGATTCAACTTAAATAGAGTCTAGTTTAAAATGCAAAATTTTTTAATGAAACGGATCAATATTGTAGCCTTGGCTATTGTGGGTGGTATTTTTATCTTGTCTGCCTGTCATACCGATAGGTATAGAGAGGAAGGGAATATTTATATGCCGGATATGGAATACTCGAGGGCTTACAACCCTTATGGAACTAATCCTATTTTTGAGAATGGTATGTCCAGCAGATTGCCTGTTGAAGGAACTATTAAAAGAGGAACGATGCTTCCTTATCACATTCCGGAAAGCGATTCAGGTTATGCTTATTCCGGTACGGTTAAAAATCCGCTAAAGGTTACTGATAGTATTTTGGAGGAAGGAAAGCGCCTTTTTGATATTTACTGTGCTATCTGTCATGGAGAAAAGTTGGATGGGAATGGCCCGTTGTATAAAGGTGGATCCGGACCTTTTATCGCTAAACCGGCGAATTTTATAGCAGGTCCGAAATCTACTTTGCCAGAAGGCACCGTATTTTATGTAGCTACTTATGGACTGAGGAATATGGGCAGCTATGCGAGCCAGGTTAATCAGCGGCAAAGATGGATGATTGTGAGTTATATTGAAAAGGTACAACGTGAACATGGTTCAACTGCAGCAAAAAAAGATTCTACATTACAATCCATGATTCATAGTTATTCATTAATGAATCCTTAATTAAGATAAACTTTAAATTAGTAAGAAAATAGAATGAAAGAGCAATTTTCAATACCCGGAAAAGTAAGAGTAACCAGTATCGTTCTATCCATTATTGGGCTATTAGCGTTAATTATTGGGATATTTTCTCTTAATGGAGATCAAGGAAATGCAAGATTTTGGGGCATCTTGCTGTTTAATTCTGTCTTTTTCCTGCTTATTGTTCTCGGTGCGTTAGTAGCACTTTGCGCTGCTACATTAGCACAGGGGAGCTGGCATGTGGCATACAAAAGAGTTATCGAAGCCATGGTCATGGCCATACCGGTTCTTGGTGGTATTGCTTTTGTTATCATGATGTGTGTGGTCTGGGGAGATAAGTCTCAGGTATATGAGTGGGTCGATAAAACCGTTGTATCTAATGACCATTTATTACAAAAGAAGAGTACTTTTCTTAATCCTACTTTCTACACGGTTTTGACCTTTGTAACGATTGGACTTTGGTCGTTTATAGGATATAAGTTGCGCAGATTTTCTATTCAGGAGGATTTAGCAGAGCCCGGAAGTACAAAAATATTTTGGAAAGGATATCGTTGGGCTGCGCTTTTTGTTGCTGTTTTTGCGATTACGAATTCTACTTCTACCTGGCATTGGATTATGAGTATTGATCCGCATTGGTATTCTGCCTTGTTTGCATGGTATATTTTTGCCAGTCTTTTTGTGACTGCATTTGCAGTCCTTTATTTATTTGT
>Ga0079226_10002462_pt1 | contig 14288 bp, 13 predicted proteins | sample Poulit2014_FD_76345 | JGI IMG/M metagenome (GOLD analysis project Ga0079226, IMG submission 76345) | Agricultural soil microbial communities from Georgia to study Nitrogen management - Poultry litter 2014 | ecosystem: Environmental > Terrestrial > Soil > Agricultural land | place: USA: Georgia... | reverse complement strand
CATAGCATAATTATAGTAATAATTGGAAGGGTCTAAAAAAGCAGTATCCAGTAAAGCTTCAAAACGTTCAAGATACCAATACTCAATTAAATCTGGATCAGCATCTACATAAATAGAGAAATCAAAGTAGTCACTCACGTAAATTTGCTGATTGGCAGGTAACTGAAAGACATTGATCCCTTCAACGATTAAAATATCCGGCTGTGAGATTGTTGCAAATTTTCCTTCAATAATATCGTAGCTGTTATGAGAGTAAGTAGGAATTTTCAAGTCTTTATGGTTTGATTTTACCGCGTTTAAAAAGCGGATCAGATGTTCCATATCATAACTTTCAGGAAATCCTTTACGGTTCATAATGCCGCGCTCTTCTAAGATTCTATTAGGATATAAGAAGCCGTCAGTTGTCATTAACTGAACATCGCGCTTAGGGAATAGTCGTGACAGCAGAGTTTGCAGTAGTCTTGCGGTAGTACTTTTCCCTACTGCTACACTGCCGGCAATGCCTATGATAAAGGGGGGTACTTTCATATAACGATGTAAAAACAGTCCTTTACTAAGTGCCAATGATTCTAGTTCTTTCATATATAGGTGAATCAGATGGCACATTGGAATATATACTTCTTCTACATCGTTCATTGAAATACGATCATTCAAACTTTTGATATTATCTAATTCTTCTTGTGTTAAAGGCAGATGGCCCGGTGTATAAAAACCTTGCCACTCACTACGAGGAATGTGATAATAATTCATATTTCCGTCCATTGTCTATCTCCTCGAAAAAAAGTAAAAAGTCAATCAGTCAATTTTCTGATTGACTTTTTATGTTCAAAAATAGTTTAACATAAAGTCAGGATCTCTCCTAGAAAAAATCAAAGAAACATTTACATTAAAAGAAAAATCAGTATGATAAGAGTATAGATAAAAAAGGAGTAACTTATGAGTAATCACTACTATGATCAGGATCCTCAAAGTCCTCATAACATTGAACGTTGGTCTTATGACTTACGAGGCAAACATTTTTTCTTTGTGACAGATAGCGGGGTGTTTTCAAAAGAAAGAGTAGACTATGGATCACGTGTTTTAATCGATAATTTTTCTTGGGAAGACTTGCCTCAAGGAAATTTTTTAGAAATCGGCTGCGGTTATGGTCCCATTGGATTAGCATTGGCTTATGCTAGTGGTCGAAGGATTGAAATGGTAGATATTAATCAAAGGGCTTTGGATCTGGCGGAACATAATGCTAAGGAAAATCATATTTCACAAGTAGATATTCACTTTTCTGATGTCTATCAATCCGTGTATGAAAATTCTTATGCAGCAATTATCAGTAATCCTCCTGTTCGTGCAGGAAAAAAAGTGGTTCATCAGATTTTGATAGAAGCTTTTGATTTATTGAAAGAAAATGGAACCTTAACGATTGTATTGCAAAAAAAACAAGGTGCACCAAGTGCCAAAAAGCAGATGGCAGAAACTTTTGGTAATGCAGAAATTATCAAAAAAGATAAGGGATATTATATTATCCAGAGTAAAAAAGAGGGAAATTCATGAAAATGACCATTCGTCAAATAGCAGAAATTGCTGGAGTATCTGTGACGACTGTTTCTCAAATTTTAAATCATAAAGGAAGCCGCTTTAGTGATGAAACTCGTAGGCGAGTCTTAGAAGTGGTAGAGCAATATCAGTATAAGGCTGATTTTTTTGCTGCTAATTTGGTTACTCGTCATTCTAAAACAATCGGTATGATTATTCCAGACGTTACTGATTTCTTTTTTTCACAAATTGTCAAAGGGGTAGAAAGTTATCTGAATCCGCTGGGTTATATGCTTTTGTTGTGTAATTCACATCATAGTCCCAAAAAAGAAGAACAATTATTACAACAATTAGCGGATCGCTCTGTAGATGGAATTTTACTAGCTACGCCGAATATTTTGCCGCAAGGTTTTGATTTAGCCAGCGACTTTTTTCAGAAGCTTCCCTGTGTCTTGATTGATCGCGGGATCAATCAGCGAGATTTTGGCCGGTTGATAATTAAGGAATATGAAGGAACTTATCAGGCAATTAATTATTTGATCAAAATGGGGCACAAAAATATCGGTATGATCAAAGAAGATACTCAGTACTATCAGTTGGAAGAACGTTATAATGCTTATGCGGATGCTTTGAAAGATGCGTCTTTGCCCTTTAAGTCAGAAAATATTGTTACAGCTGAATTGGAAATCGAAGGAGGTTATCAGGCAGCTAAAAAAATCTTACGACAAAAAGATTTAACAGCTGTTTTTTGTAGTAATGATGCAATGGCCGTGGGCTGTTATCGTGCAGTTTATGAAGCGGGGCTACGGATCCCGGAAGATATTTCGGTTATTGGTTTTGATGGCTTACAGTGGAGTAGCTACCTGGCTCCTGCTTTGACTACGATCGAGCAACCGATTTTTGAAATTGGCTATACGGCAGCAAAGTTTATGGTTGATGCGATTGAGTTTCCAGAGCAGAGAGTTCCTAACAAGACATTTGCTACGAAGATTAGACTTCGGGAAAGTGTCAAAAATCTGACTCAATAAAAAATAGGAGAACTCACTTAGATTGAGATTGACAATTTTACACAGATGAGTTAATCTAGTCGAAGAAAAGGTTTTCATCGAAATATGCAGGTCTAGTAAACCGTTTTACCAAAGGAATGGAATTGCTTATAAAGTCCTATGTAAATGGAAAGGGTGAGTTTTATCTTGCTGAGAATGGTTGATTTAATTGAAAAAAAACGAGAGGGGATGGAGCTGACAAAAGCAGAAATTCAATTTATTATTAGTGAATATACCAAAGAAAATATACCGGATTATCAAATGAGTGCTCTACTAATGACCATTTTTTATCAGGATATGACAGATGCAGAGATTACTGCCTTGACTTTAGCGATGGCTAATTCAGGAGAGGTAGTTGACTTATCATCTATCGAGGGTATAAAAGTAGACAAACATTCAACCGGTGGTGTAGGAGATACAACGACTCTTGTGCTGGCTCCTTTAGTTGCTAGTGTAGGAGTGCCAGTAGCTAAAATGTCCGGTAGAGGACTGGGATATACGGGCGGCACTTTAGATAAATTAGAGTCGATCCCGGGTTTCAAGGTTGAATTGCCAGAAGCAACTTTTATTAACCAGGTCAACAAAAGTAAGGTAGCCGTGATTGGTCAGTCAGGTAATTTGGCTCCGGCAGATAAAAAATTATACGGTTTAAGAGATGTAACAGCAACTGTTGACTCGATTCCTTTGATTGCCAGTTCGATCATGAGCAAAAAAATTGCAGCCGGTGCAGATGCTATCGTCTTAGATGTGACGACAGGTGAAGGAGCATTTATGAAAAATCTGGCTGATGCCAGACGATTGTCTAAGACAATGGTGAGAATTGGCAAGCTAGCTCAGCGCAAAGTAATGGCAGTGATTTCTGACATGAGTCAGCCTTTGGGAGAAACAATCGGCAATAGTTTAGAAGTTGTTGAGGCAATTGCAACTTTGCAAGGCAAGGGACCGGAAGATCTGCTGGAAATGTGTTATGCTTTGGGTAGTCAGATGGTGGTTTTGGGCCAAAAAGCGAGTGATCTTAAAAAAGCACGACAATTACTGGAAGACTCGATTCACTCAGGTGCAGCTTTTGCAAAATTTAAGGAAATGGTTCAAAATCAAGGAGGGGATACGAGTATTTGTGATCGGCCAGAAAAATTACTGACAGCCGAATTTCAATTTGAATTACCTGCATTGCAATCTGGCGTGGTCACAGAATTAGTTGCGAATGAATTGGGAATCGCAGCGATGATGTTAGGTGCTGGACGTAAGACCAAAGAAGATGTTATTGATCATGCAGTTGGTTTAAAATTGCATAAGAAGGTTGGCGATCAAGTTATTAAAGGTGAATCACTGTTAACAATTTATAGTAATACTGAAAAAATCAATGAAGTAAAAGATTTATTATATAAAAATATTGTGATTGGCGAAAAATCAGAAAAATTTCCGCTGATCCATGAAATTATTACTGGAGGTTGATAAAATGGAATTAAATCGGATGATTGATCATACCTTATTGAAGCCTGAAGCACAAAAAGAAGATATCTTGCAAATCATTACTGAAGCAAAAAAATATCGTTTCTATTCGGTATGTATTAATCCGACATGGGTAGCTTTGGCAAGTGAAAAATTAAAAGGAGAACCTACTGCAGTCTGTACCGTGATTGGTTTTCCCTTAGGTGCGAATACTTCAGAAACCAAGGCCTTTGAAGCACAAAAAGCAATAGATGATGGTGCTGATGAAGTTGATATGGTAATAAATATCGGTAAATTGAAAGCAGCTGCGGATGAAGAGGTGCAGGCTGATATCGCGGCAGTAGTAGCAGTAGCAAAAGATCGAGCCTTAGTCAAGGTTATTATTGAAACTTGTTTATTAACCAAAGAAGAAATCGTCAAGGCTTGTCAGTTGGCAAAAGAAGCAGGAGCTGACTTTGTCAAGACCTCTACAGGCTTTTCAACTGCTGGAGCTAAAGTAGAAGATGTGAAGCTGATGCGTACAACTGTTGGGGCAAAGATGGGCGTTAAAGCTTCAGGCGGGATCCATTCTGAAAAAGAAGCACTGGCAATGATCGATGCTGGAGCCAGTCGTCTAGGCACTAGTGCCAGTATTGAAATAATTGGAGGAAGTCGATGACACAAGCAGAACAAGAGTGGATCGATGTGGCTTTAACAGCTTTAGACAAGGCATATGTTCCTTATTCTCATTTTCCAGTGGGAGCTTGTCTTGTTACTGCAGATGATAAGATTTACCAAGGAGTAAATATTGAAAATGCCTCTTATGGTTTAAGTAATTGTGCTGAGCGAACGGCTATTTTTAAGGCAGTATCTGACGGACAACGTCATTTTAAGCATTTAGTAGTTGCTGGTCATACATCAGATCCTATTTCGCCTTGTGGGGCTTGTCGTCAAGTCATGGCCGAATTTTTTGCAGCAGATATGCCAGTTACATTGATCGGAGACAATGGTGTTATAAAAGAAATGACGGTTGCTGAGTTACTGCCATATTCGTTTAGTGACCGGGATCTTTAAAAGATGAATTAAATGCAGCGTTATGCTGTTTTAATAAAAAAATATAGGGGGATTCAAAAGGAAATGAAAAAATCAAAACTATTTGGGTTAGGCACAATTGCCATGGCCGGAGCTTTACTCTTAGGAGCATGTGGTGGAGGAAATAGTAAGACAGATGATAGTGGAGCAGCGGCTAAAAAAACAGAAGCTCCTGCAGCACTAATCACAGATACTGGTGGCGTTGATGACCGTTCTTTTAACCAGTCTGCTTGGGAAGGTTTGCAAGAATGGGGTAAAAAAGAAGGTTTGAAACGTGGCAATGATGGTTTTCAATACTTCCAGTCTTCCAATGAATCAGATTATGTACCTAATATTGACCAAGCTTTGACGGCTGGTTTTAAGACGATTTTTGGAATTGGTTATAAATTACAACCAGCTATTGCTGAACAAGCTAAAGACAATCCGGACACGAATTTTGTTATTGTTGATGATGCTGCTGAGGGCGATAATATTGTTTCTGCAACTTTTAAAGATAATGAAGCAGCTTACCTTGCAGGAATCGCAGCTGCACATATGACAGAAACTGATAAAGTTGGTTTTGTTGGTGGCGTAAAAGGCGAAGTTATTGATCGGTTTGATGCGGGCTTTAAAGCAGGGATTGATGCTGCTGCCAAAGATATGGACAAAGATATTACTGTATTAAATCAATACGCAGGTGATTTCTCCGCTCCTGATAAGGGTCGTTCTATTGCTCAAGGAATGTATTCTCAAGGTGCTGATATCATTTATCATGCATCTGGTGCGACGGGCAATGGTGTTTTCCAGGAAGCAAAATCACGTAATGAATCCAATGATGACAAAGTTTGGGTAATTGGGGTTGACCGTGATCAGGAAGATGAAGGTAATTATAAAAAAGATGGTAAAACAGAAAACTTTACCTTAACTTCAACGCTAAAAGGTGTCGGCACAGTAGTTGAAGACTTGGCACAAAAATCAGCAGATGGCAAATTCCCAGGGGGCGACCATCTAGAATATGGGTTGAAAGAAGATGGTGTTGGCTTAACAGATGGACAATTATCTGATGAAGCTAAAGAAGCTATCGAAAGTGCTAAACAAGATATTATTGATGGAAAGATCGAAGTTCCTGAAACACCTGAAAAATAATGAGTTTTTTCTATCGCCGAAAGAATTTCTTTCGGTGATAGTACTCTTTTTCTCTAAAAAAAGCAAAGTCTGAGCGATCTTGTTTTTTTTAGAGAAAAAGTTTCAGCACTTATATATCTATTCTTTATTTCAATAGGATTTAAAAAGGAAGTGAAAATTGTGTCAGAAGAACAGTTCGTGGTTGAAATGCGTAATATCACCAAAGCATTCGGCAGCTTTAAGGCAAATGATAATGTTAATTTACAAGTCAGAAAAGGTGAGATTCATGCTCTTTTAGGTGAAAATGGGGCAGGCAAGTCAACTTTAATGAATATGCTGTCTGGGTTATTAGAGCCAACTTCAGGTGAAATTCTGATGAATGGGCAAAAGGTGACGATCACAAGCCCAACTAAGGCCAACCAATTAGGAATCGGTATGGTTCATCAGCATTTTATGTTAGCGGATGCTTTTACCGTGACTGAAAATATTATCTTGGGCAATGAACCTAGCCATATGGGGAGAATTGATCGCAGGGCAGCTCGTAAAGAGATTGTAGAAGTCTCTGAACGCTACGGCTTGAAAGTAGATCCAGATGCTTATGTAAGAGATATTTCTGTAGGGATGCAGCAAAGGGTCGAAATATTAAAGACGCTTTATCGTGGAGCTGATATTTTAATTTTTGATGAGCCAACAGCCGTTTTAACGCCACAAGAAATCAATGAATTAATGGAGATTATGAATGGTTTAGTTAAAGAAGGCAAGTCAATTATCTTGATCACCCATAAATTGGATGAAATCAAATCAGTAGCTGATCGTTGTACGGTCATTCGTCGTGGCAAGGGAATCGGTACAGTGGATGTGAAAAATGTCTCCTCCCAAGATTTAGCGGACATGATGGTGGGACGTGCCGTGTCTTTTAAAACTAAGAAACGTAATATTGAACCTAAAGAAGTTGTACTGTCGATCAAAGATTTAACAGTAAAAGAAAACCGAGGGTTAGATGCTGTGAAAGGTTTGAGTTTAGATGTACGTGCCGGTGAAATTTTAGGAATCGCCGGGATCGATGGAAATGGACAGTCAGAACTTATTCAAGCTCTGACGGGCTTACGTAAAATAGAAAGTGGGACAGTCACGCTAAATGAAGAAGATATTACCAATCTCCGGCCCCGCAAAATAACGGAAAAAGGCGTTTCCCATGTGCCTGAAGATCGTCATAAATATGGGTTGATTCTGGATATGTCAATTGCTGAAAATTTAGTTTTGCAAAATTATTATTTGCCTCCTTTCAGTAAACATGGTGTGTTAGATTATACGACGATCAATACCTACGCCAAAACATTAATTGATGAATTTGATGTGCGCACTGTTAATGAAGTTGTCTCAGCCAAGTCACTTTCAGGCGGAAATCAGCAAAAAGCGGTCATTGCGCGGGAAGTGAGTCGTGACCCGGAATTATTAATCGTAGCTAACCCTACACGTGGCTTAGATGTCGGTGCGATTGAATTTATCCATAAACGTTTGATCGAACAGCGTAATAAATATAAAGCTGTTCTTTTAATCAGTTTTGAATTGGATGAAATTTTGAATATTTCTGATAAAATTGCAGTTATTCACGATGGTAAGATCGTGGGTACCGTACGACCAGAAGAGACAACTGAACAAGAGCTGGGCTTATTAATGGCCGGATCGTCATTGAAAAAAGCCAAAGAAGAGCTAAAAGCACAGGAGGTGAATAGTGGTGAATGATCGTAATGCAAAAATACGCGGGTTATTAGTTCCTGTTTTTTCAGTTATTCTAGGTCTGTTGATTGGGGCGTTGATCATGCTGGTCTTTGGTTACCAGCCAATGACAGCCTATCAGTCCATGTTAAATGCGTCTTTGGGAACCCAGCGGAGTATTGGTGAAACTTTACGTCAAGCTACGCCTCTGATTTTTACTGCTTTGGGCTTTTCAGTAGCTAATTCAGCTGGTTTCTTTAACATTGGGCTTTCAGGTCAGGCTTTATGCGGCTGGGTTGCAAGTGTCTGGTTTGCCTTGGCTTTTCCTGATTTACCTAAAATTATTTTACTTCCCTTATGTATTATTATTGGAGCATTGGCTGGAGCAATTTGTGCTGCCATCCCTGGATTTTTGAGAGCCTATTTTGGTACGAGCGAAGTAATTGTCACAATTATGATGAATTATATTGTCTTATATCTAAGTACTTATATCTTGCATGAAGTCATGCCAGCTAGTTATCGTTCGAGCTTGGATTCTTCAAATCGTATTACCGAAAATGCAAGTCTGAAAATTCAGAGTCTGACTCAGTTTTTTGGAGGTTCTCGAATCAACGGCGGATTACTGCTAGCTTTGATTGGCCTGGGGGTTGTCTGGTTTGTCATGAAGAAAACAACTCTAGGTTATGAAATTCGTGCGGTCGGCCTGAACCCTTTTGCTTCTGAATATGCTGGGATGAGTAGTAAAAAAACGATTATTTTATCAATGGTCCTTTCAGGAACCCTGGCTGGATTAGGAGGGGTGGTCGAAGGTTTAGGAACTTATCAGAACTTTTTTGTTCAAACGACTTCCTTAGCCATTGGTTTTGATGGGATGGCAGTTTCGCTTTTGGGAAATGGTTCTTCTATCGGTATTCTACTTTCTGCTTTACTATTCAGCGTGTTGAAAATTGGCGGTTTGGGAATGCAGACGGGTGCAGGTGTACCATTCGAAATTGTCAATGTTTCAATTGCCTTGATCATTTTCTTTGTAGCTATTAGTTTTATTATGCATGTGTTGTTAGCTAAATTGATTCCTGATAAAAAACAAGAAGATGTTGTTCAGCAAATTCAAGCAAATGAAGATAATGCAGATAATCAAAAAGGAGGTGATCTGTAATGTCAACAGTCGGCTTAATTTCATTAATTTTAACTTCTGCTTTAGTTTATTCCACGCCGCTGATCTTAACTGCCTTAGGGGGGACTTTTTCTGAACGCAGTGGGGTTGTTAACGTTGGTCTGGAAGGTATCATGGTTATGGGTGCTTTTAGCGGCATTGTTTTCAATTTAGAGTTCGCTGATCAATTTGGTGCCTGGACACCTTGGCTAGGTATTCTGGTTGGAGGTTTGGTAGGCATTGTCTTTTCACTCCTGCATGCTTTAGCCACGATCACTTTTCGTGCAGATCATATCATCAGTGGGACGGTTGTTAATCTGATGGCTCCTGCTTTGGGCGTCTTTTTGATCAAAGTTTGGTATGGCAAAGGGCAAACTGACAATATTGATCGTAATTTAGGCTATTTTTCTTTCCCAGTATTAAAAGATATTCCAGTTATTGGAGATATTTTCTTTAAGAACACTTTTCTGCCTGCCTATCTGGCAATTCTGGTTGCCGTCATTGCCTGGTACATTATTAAAAAAACTCGTTTTGGCCTGCGCTTAAGAGCAGTAGGTGAACATCCGCAAGCAGCAGATACTTTAGGAATCAATGTCTATGTCATGCGTTATTCTGGAGTCTTAATTTCCGGCTTTTTAGGTGGCATGGGCGGAGCAATTTTTGCCCAATCGATTTCCGGCAATTTTTCAGCGGGCACGATCGTCGGGCAGGGTTATATTTCCATGGCAGCTATGATTTTTGGAAAATGGAATCCACTAGGAGCAATGGGGGCAGCGATTTTCTTTGGCTTTGCCCAAAGTTTAAGTATCATTGGAGCTCAATTGCCGGTAATCTCTTCGATTCCTTCGGTGTGGTTACAGATTGCCCCTTATCTAATTACGATTATTGTTTTAGTAGTCTTTATCGGACAATCAACCGGACCTAAAGCAAATGGTAAAAACTATATTAAATCGAAATAAGAAAGAAAAGACGAGTAGGTCATAAAATTATCTGCTCGTCTTTTTCACAAAGGAGAGTTGAAATGAGTAAGATAGAAGAAACAGTAGCATTTATCCAGCGTAAAGGAGTTCAGTCAGTTGATTATGGATTGATTTTAGGTTCTGGTCTGGGAGAATTGGCGACAGAAATTGAAGATCCCATCGTGATTTCATATGAAGAAATTCCTCATTTTCCACAGTCGACTGTAGTTGGTCATGCGGGGCAATTAGTTTATGGTCAGCTGTCAGGAAAAAAAGTTCTGGCGATGCAAGGACGTTTTCATTATTATGAAGGCTATCCGATGGAAGTAGTCACCTATCCAATCCGTGTCATGGCTTTGTTGGGAGTTCATTCACTGATCGTGACCAATGCAGCGGGTGGTGTCAATACAGCTTTTGTTCCAGGAGATTTGATGCTGATCACAGATCATATTAATTATATGGGGACGAATCCTTTAATTGGTCCAAATTGGGATGAAATGGGGCCGCGTTTTCCAGATATGAGTGCTGCCTATGATGTGAAATATCGTAAAACTACACTTACAGTGGCTAAAAAGCAGGGATTAAATTTAAAAACAGGAATTTATATGGGCTTTTCAGGCCCCACCTATGAAACGCCAGCCGAAGTTCGCTTTGCGCGGACAGCCGGTGCTGATGCAGTCGGAATGTCCACTGTTCCTGAAGTGATCGTAGCTGTCCATAGTGGTTTACGTGTATTGGGGATTTCTTGTATTACCAATCTAGCAGCTGGCATGCAGCAAAATTTAAATCATGCTGAGGTAGTTGAAACGACGCAACGCGTCAAAGAGTCATTCAAAACCTTAGTGAAAGAAACTTTAAAAGCATTGTAAGGAGGAAATTATGAGTACGCATATTGAAGCAAATAAAGGCGAGATTGCCGATAAAATTTTACTGCCAGGTGATCCTTTAAGGGCTAAATACATCGCTGAAAACTTTTTAGAAGATGCGGTTTGTTACAATCAAGTTCGAGGTATGCTTGGGTTTACGGGAATCTATCGAGGAGAACGAATTTCTGTTCAGGGAACAGGTATGGGAATGCCTTCTGCTACTATTTATTCTCAAGAGCTGATCCAGTCTTATGGGGTAAAACGTTTAATTCGTGTGGGAACTTGCGGTGCTTTATCCTCAGATGTTCATGTGCGTGATTTGATTTTAGCACAAGGAGCTGTCACTAGTTCGGCAATGGTACAAAAAAACTTTCAAGCTTTCCATTATGCCCCGATCGCTAATTTTGAATTATTAAAAAATGCTTATGAGATCGCAAACAAACAAGGGTTTACCACTCATGTGGGGAATATTTTATCCGAAGATACTTTTTATAAAGACGATATGACAGAAACGATGCGACTAGCAGATCTAGAAATTAAAGGAGTCGAGATGGAAGCTGCCGCCTTATATTATTTAGGAGCTAAATTTCATGTTCAGACTTTGGCTATCTGTACGGTCAGCGATCACATGATAACGGGTGAAGAAACCACAGCATTAGAAAGACAGACAACATTTGATGATATGATCAAAGTCGGTTTACAGACGATTTTGAGTTAAAGGCTGGCGTTCCAGCCTTTTTAGCTAGTCAGTTAGATGAACAAAGCTTATGTTATAATGATCCTAAGCATAAATAAAGGAGGACTTTTTAATGGAAAACTTTACTTTTCATGTGCCTACTGATATTCGTTTTGGTAAAGATCGTTTGTCGGAGTTGCCTGAAGTCTTGAATACTTTTGGTCAAAACGTATTAGTTGTTTATGGTGGCGGCAGTATCAAAAAGAGTGGTTTGTATGATCAGGTCATTACCTTGCTGGCTGAAAATAAAAATCAAGTGATCGAACTGTCTGGAGTAGATCCTAATCCACGCATCGAAACCGTGCAAAAGGGTGTTGAATTATGTCATAAAAATCGTATTGAGGTTATTTTAGCAATTGGCGGCGGTTCAGTTATTGATTGTAGTAAAGCAATTTCAGCGGGCGCTTTTGTTGACGGAGATTTGTGGGAAAATCTAGTTTTAAAGCGTAATTATACTGGCCGAACGATTCCTTTGGTGACGATTTTGACCTTAGCAGCTACAGGTAGTGAAATGAATAATGGCGGTGTGATTTCAAACTTAACAGCAAAAGCAAAATTAGGCGTTCACGGACAAAATATGATTCCTAAAGTTTCTTTTTTAGATCCGACCAATACTTTTACTGTTAGTTCTTATCAGACAGCGGCAGGATCGGCTGACATTCTGAGTCATTTAATGGAAAATTATTTTAACGCCACAGCTGCAACTGAAGTACAGGATAATATCGCAGAAGGACTGATGAAAACAGTCATTAAGTATTTGCCGCTTGCTTTAAAAGAGCCGGATAATTATGATGCGCGTGCAAATTTGATGTGGTCAAGTACTCTAGCGTTAAATGGCTTGACTGGAAGTGGTAAAAAAGGGTCATGGTCTTGTCATGCGATGGAACATGAATTGAGTGCAGTCTATGATATAACTCATGGAATGGGATTAGCAATTTTAACGCCAAGATGGATGAAACACATCTTATCTACAGCTACCATTCCGAAATTTGCGAGATTTGCTAGAAATGTTTGGCAGATAGACGAAAAAGACGATAAAATTGCAGCCGAAAAAGGAATTCAAGCTCTTTATGAATTTTTTGCCAGTTGTGATATTCCGCTGACTTTACCAGAAGTGGGGATCAAGTCAGAAGAAAAATTAGCAGAGATGGCCAAAGCAGCAGTTATGCATAGTTCAATTGCTACTGAAGGTTTTGTACACCTGCAAGAAGAAGACGTCTTAGCCATTTATCAGGCAAGTATGTACCCGATTTTATTTTAATAGCGAGAATTATTATCTTATAGCGTTACAAAAAAAGTCGCCCGTCATTTTTTGACAGGCGACTTTTTTTGTAAAATTCTATAGATAATATTTATTTTTAAAAGAAAGATCGTCGTTTAATTCATAAACACAAGGTTTACCGGTTGGAATTTCTAAGTCCATAATGTCATCATCAGAAATATTTTCAATGTGTTTTGCTAAAGCACGTAAGGAATTCCCATGAGCTGCAACTAAAACAGTTTTACCATCACGTAAAGATGGAGCGATTTGGTCTTCCCAGAAAGGTAAAGCACGTTCTAAGGTAACTTTTAGGTTTTCTCCACCTGGAATTGTTTGTGGATCAAGGTTTGCATAGCGACGGTCGGTTGTAGGATCTGCTAATGGAGGCAAAACATCATATGAACGACGCCAGATATGGACTTGTTCATCGCCATATTTATCACGTGTGTCTTGTTTGTTTAACCCTTGCAAAGCACCATAGTGACGTTCATTCAAACGCCATGATTTTATTTCTGGAACCCATAATTGATCGGACTCTTCTAAAATATAGTGACAAGTCTTGATAGCTCGAGTCAAGACTGAAGTATAGGCAATATCAAATTCAATGCCTGCTTCTTTGATTTTATGTCCTGCTTCTTTTGCTTCTTCAACACCTTCAGGAGCTAAATCAACGTCGACCCAGCCTGTGAATTGATTTTTTTTGTTCCATTCACTCATTCCATGACGTGCAAAAATTAGTTTTGGCATAAAAATTCTCCTTTAACTGTTTTCTTGAAACTTTCATTTCATAATTATTGTACACTTTTTTGTGTGTTTTTACCACGAAAAGCATAGCAGCTAACGAATATCTGTAATGATTTCAGGCCCATTTGCTTTTCCTATAATGACTGTGTTGACCATATTTAGGAATAAACCGTGCTCAACTACACCAACAGTTTCATCTAATTCTTGAGCGAGTGCTTGAGGATCCTCAATTTTTTCTAAATGTAGATCGATGATCGAGTGGCCACAGTCAGTTACTTTCTTCTCATCGCCCTCCATGCGGAAATAAGGATTGTAGCCCTTTTCTTCAAATAGCTGAAAAAGTTGTTCTTGTCCATAAGGAACAACTTCAACTGGTAAAGGAAACTTTCCCAAATGTTCAACTTGTTTTGATTCGTCAATAATCCAAAGAATTTTTTTGGAATAAGTGGCTACAATTTTTTCAAAAAGTAGAGCGGCCCCTCCGCCCTTGATACCATGAAAGTCTTGACTGATTTCGTCAGCGCCATCAATGGTTAAATCAACGTGAGAAACTTCATCGATAGACTTAACGGTAATGCCTAAATCTTCTGCTTGTCTTTTAGAAGCATTAGAAGTAGGAACGCCAATGATTTGTAAGTTTTCTTCTT
>Ga0079226_10002461_pt1 | contig 14288 bp, 13 predicted proteins | sample Poulit2014_FD_76345 | JGI IMG/M metagenome (GOLD analysis project Ga0079226, IMG submission 76345) | Agricultural soil microbial communities from Georgia to study Nitrogen management - Poultry litter 2014 | ecosystem: Environmental > Terrestrial > Soil > Agricultural land | place: USA: Georgia... | reverse complement strand
TAAGATTTACCTATTAATTTTTAGAAATATCCATGGTATCTTCGCTTATTTTTTATTATAATTGATATAGAAGATAATAGAGAGGAAAAAGAGTCATGAAGCAAGTTTTGATGTCCCTGTTTTTCGTATTGATTCTCAGTTTTGGCATAATCGGACTTTTTCAAACGACCGGCGATGCAGAAGATATTGTAGAAGAAGAGGATGACAATAATAGCAATACGGTTATTTTAAACTAAATAATAGAAGGGGAGCACCTGATTAAGATGCTCCCCTTTTAATTGACTTATATTAATTAACGATTGTTACATCAACCGTCCGGACGCCCCAGCTATTGGCTTCATCTTTTGATGGGACATGGACATCGATTTTCTCGCCATTAATGGATCCACCGACATCTGCAGCAGTTGCATAACCATAACCTTCTACATAAACTTCTGATCCTAAAGGAATGACACTTGGATCAACAGCGATAACTTTTGCGTCCGGATTGGCATTCAAGTCAACGCCAGTCGACGTAACACCTGAACATCCTTCACAGTCAGCCGTATAGGCAGTTGCCGTTACGGTTACGGTTTTGCCATCCGGATCATCCTGTGATGATTGTTCCTGGCTGGCGTTTTTGTTGGTATTAGACGATGTTTGTACCGGCTCAGCTGACTGTCCCGATTCATTTGACTGGCTGGATGAATCTTCAGATGTCGCTTCACTGTCATCCTGTTCAATATTCACACCTTTAATCTTCAGTTCTTGACCAATCGCAATGATATCGGACTTAAGGTTGTTCCAGTCTTTCAAATCCTCAACCGACACGTCGTACTCATCGCTGATACCGATTAATGTATCACCTTTCTGTACCTTGTAAATATCATTGATGAAAAGTGTTTGTTTTGGATGAATCATGGTTGTCTTGAGTTCATTTATTTCGACTAATTCATCTACGCTTGTATTATGTTCCTCGGCAATATCCCAAAGGTTGTCTCCTTTTTTGACCTCGTATTCTGCTGCAGAAGCAGTGGTGATTGTAGCGCCAAAAATAATGACACCAGTAGCAATTGAAGCTACCATTTTCTTCATTGGTAGTCCCTCCTTTAAATTCTGCATCGCCCATATTACCATAGGTTTAAAGGCCGTGCAGTTACATATTAATTAAGTGTCTGTTACAAGGGTTACCAAACTGGCAGGGAAATATTACAATTTTAATAGATTTATTTCAAACAAGCGTTTTCATTACATATCTATGTCTTATGGATGTTGCCACAGTGGCTTCGGTCAAGTGACATCTAAGTTTAAGAGACTATTAATCTAAAACGCACTTTAACAAAATTGATATTTTAGTGATGCCAAACCTTTCATTCATATAGCAAAAAAATCCTTACTGTGTTCGACAGTAAGGACGCAAATTTTATTTATTTTCCAGCTCTCTCTTATATTGTTCAAATTCCTTCGTTGTACAGCGGACCCAATGACCCTGTTTGACTTCCCGGAATTCCGGTTCTTCACTCGTATCATGTTCAGCTGGGTCATATGCTATCCGTTGACGATTCCGTTCATAATCAGGGTCCGGCAGTGGGATGGCAGACAGCAGCGATTTTGTATATGGATGAAGGGGATTCTTGTATAACTCATCACTTTCCGCCAATTCTACCATATTGCCGAAATACATAACGCCAATCCGGTCACTGATATATTTTACCATCGACAGGTCGTGTGCAATAAACAGGAATGTCAAACCATAGTCACGCTGCAGCCTTTTCAGCAAATTGACAACTTGAGCCTGAATGGATACGTCAAGTGCCGAAATCGGTTCATCAGCAATAATGAATTCAGGTTCAACTGCAAGTGCGCGTGCAATACCAATCCGCTGACGCTGCCCACCGCTGAATTCGTGAGGAAAGCGGGTCGCATGTTCCCTGTTCAGTCCAACTGTTTCCAGAAGTTCTTCAACTCGCCGCTTTCGGTCTTCTTCATTTTTGGCCAGCTTATGAATATCAATTCCCTCTGCAACGATGTCCATGACAGTCATTTTCGGATTAAGTGATGAAGACGGATCCTGAAAAATCATTTGCATTTTCCGGTTCAGCTTCAGCAAGTCCTTTTTCGATTTCTTTCCATGGACATTTTCATTATTGAAAATAACCTGTCCGCCGGTTGCGTCATGGAGACGGATGATTGTCCGGCCTGTGGTCGATTTGCCGCAGCCGGATTCCCCTACAAGACCGAATGTTTCCCCTTTGTATATATCAAATGAAATATCATTGACCGCCTTGATGATATTTTTACGGCCGGCCTTAAAGAATTTCTGTAAATTTTTCACTTCAAGAACTTTTTCTGCCTCCATTATTCTTCACCATCCTTGCCATCGTCCATTGAAGCAAACCCTTGCATTCTCCGCTGGACAGATTCCGGCGGGTCGATCTTTGGTGCGTGTTCATGAAGCAGCCAGGTGGCAGCATAGTGTGTATCGGATACCTGGAACATTGGCGGTTCCATTTTTGTATCGATTTCCAGGGCAAACCGGTTCCTTGGAGCGAACGCGTCACCCTCAGGGGGATTCAGCATATCCGGCGGGCTTCCTGGAATGGCGAACAACTCTTCCTCATTACTGTCCAATGTCGGCATTGATCCCAAAAGTCCCCACGTATAAGGGTGTTTTGGATTATAGAAAATATCATCAGCGGTCCCGATTTCGACAATCTTTCCGGCATACATGACAGCAACACGGTCGGCCACATTTGCCACGACACCCAGATCATGTGTAATGAAAATGATGGCACTGTCCATTTCACGCTGAATGTCTTTCATCAGCTCAAGAATTTGTGCCTGTATCGTTACGTCCAAAGCTGTTGTCGGTTCATCCGCAATCAGGATTTTCGGATTACAGGCAAGTGCAATCGCAACCACTACACGCTGCCGCATCCCACCGGAAAATTCATGCGGATACTGCTTTATCCTCGTTTCCGGGTGTGGAATACCGACAAGTTCCAGGAGTTCGATTGTTTTTTCCCTCGCCTGTGCCTTACTCATCTTCCTGTGCTTGATCAGACCTTCAGCAATCTGCTTCCCCACTTTCATCGTTGGGTTCAACGATGTCATCGGATCCTGAAATACGGTAGATATATCTTTCCCGCGCAGTTTCTGCATTTGTTTGGTTGAATACTTGGTAATATCCTGACCTTCAAACAGAATCTGCCCTTTTTTAATATATCCTTGAGGCTTAGGCAACAGCTGGGTGATGGCTTTTGTCGTAACCGATTTGCCCGATCCGGACTCACCCACTATTGCCAACGTCTCCCCTTTTTTCAAATCAAAATCGATGCCTCTTACAGCTTGTACTTCACCACTGTACGTATTAAATGATACACTTAAGTCTTTTACTTCCAATAATTTGCTCATCTTCAGAAACACCTCTCTTGTTATTTGTGCATTTTCGGATCAAACGCATCCCTGAGTCCGTCACCAATCAAGTTAAATGCAATCATGATGACTGAAATCACAACAGCCGGATAGAATACCATGTAAGGATATAGTCTGAACACTTTAAAACCTGCGTCGACCAATGCACCGAGTGATGCCTCCGGTGGTACAATACCGAGACCAATAAAACTGAGGAATGCCTCAAAGAAAATGGCATCTGGAATTGTAAACATGATGTTAATAATGATAATACCGGCAACGTTAGGCATCAGGTGTTTCATTATGATCTTTCCGTTTGATTGTCCCAATGTCCTTGCCGCAAGGACGTATTCCTCGTTTTTCTGTTTAAGCACTTCTCCCCTTACGATACGTGCCATACCTGTCCAACCGGTTATCGTAAGGGCTAAGACAATGGAAATGATGCCCGGCTTCAGAACAATGAGCAGCAGGAACATGACAACGAGTTTCGGAATACCAATCAAAATCTCAAGTATTCGCTGCATAATGTCGTCCACTCTGCCGCCGTAATAACCGGAAATACCGCCATAAGCAACCCCGATCAGAAGGTCAATCGCTGCGGCCACAAAAGCAATGATTAACGATACCCGTGTACCAAGCCATATGCGTGTCCACTGGTCACGTCCCAGCTGATCTGTACCAAGCCAGAAATACTCATCCTGCATATCTTTTGCTTCATAGATATGATAAGTTGCTGAAACTTCAGCGGAATCTGTACTTCCGTCTCCTTCAGAAAGAACTTTTATATCAATATAATCTTCAGCATTGTCATACCGCATAATGGCGTTTTCGGTTGCTTCTTCAACCGTATCACCCTTAAATTCCGATGTCAGTGTCCCGTTCATGCCAAGAAACGGCAAATCCTCTATAACTGGTACCCTTGGGGGCATTTTAGCACGTGATAAATCCTGGTCATCCATTCCATACTCATTAAAATATGGACCGATGATACTCATGAGGATAATGATGACCATGAGGATAATACTTAAAACCGCCATTTTATTTTTAAAGAATGTACGCCGTGCATCCTGGAAGAAGGATCTGCTCGGCTTTGTTATCTTTTCACTCGTATCCTCTTTCCGCTCGTGGGGGACAAAGAGTTCTTTTGGTACATCATTTTTCTGCTGATTCGTTGCCATTTAGCTTCCCCCTCCTGTCAGCCGAATTCTAGGATCGATGATGACGTATAGAATATCGATGATAAGTATGATCACGATAAATAAAACAGAGAACAAAAGGGTTGTGCCCATAATTGTCGGGTAATCAAGCACTTCAATGGAGCTAACAAATTGCTCACCAATTCCGGGAACAGCAAAAATTTTCTCAATAACGAGTGTACCGGTCATCAGCGATACAGCCATCGGGCCCATTACAGTTATCAACGGAATCAATGAGTTCCGAAGTCCATGCTTAAAAATAACGCCAGGTTCAGTGACACCCTTTGCTCTGGCTGTCATAATATAGTCTGAACCAAGAACTTCCAGCATCTCCGTTCGTGTAAAACGGGCTGCTGTTGCCATTGGGAAAATCGCCAAAGCAATAGTCGGCAAAATGGTGTGTTCATAACTCCCCCATAATGCAACTGGAAATAGTTCCCACTTGTTCGCCAAATACCATTGTAACAAGCCTGCAAATACAAATGATGGAATTGACGTACCTAATACGGCTATAATCGTCGAGCTGTAATCCAGCCACCCGTTATGATAAATGGCCGCAATCAGTCCAAACAGGATACCAGCTATCGTTCCAAAAATAAGTGCCTGTCCACCAAGTATGAGCGAGGGCGGCATCCGGTCGATCAGGATTTGAGACACCGGGGTATTGTCAAAATGAAAGGATATACCCATATCACCTTGAACGAGGCCAACCATATAATTCACATATTGCACCGGGATTGGTTTGTCAAGCCCGTATTTTGCCTCTATGATTTCCACCTGTTCCTCTGATAGTTTGTTTTCAGCGGAAAGCGGGCTGCCGGGTAGCAATTTCATAAGGAAGAATGTGACGGTGGCAATAATAAACAGTGTAATAACCATATAAAATACCCGCCGCAAAATATATCGAAGCATTTCCGCACCTCCTGATTTGCTGTTTGTTCTTGCTGCATATAAAAAATATTCATTATTATAAGATTTTTCCCATACAGGGTAAAAGAGAGTACATGCCACCAGGTCATATACTCTCTTTCCCTAAAGTTACAGCATATTTTATTGGGGTTAAAAGATTACTCTTCTGACCCTACACTAGCCCATTTCCATTCATATGTCGGTCCGAAAGAATTGAAATAAACATCCTGGATTTTCGGCTGGACCAGCTGAGCCTTGGCACTTTGATAAAGCGGTGCAACTGCAGCTGTTTCGGCCAATACTTTCTCAGCTTCCAGGAAGTTTTGGTAACGTGCTTCCGGATCTTGTGCCAATTCGCCGGTTGTTTCTTCAATCAGCTGATCATACTCTTCGTTGGAGTAGCCCATTTTGTTGTTTTGACCATCAGTCAACCATAGATTCAGGAATGTGTATGGATCCATGTAGTCAGGACCCCATCCGGAAGTCTGCAGCTGGTAATCCATGTTTGTATCCAGGTCAAGACGCTGTTCAAATGGCACTGATTTGAGTGTTACCTCCAAACCAGGCAGATTTTCTTGCAGCTGGTTGGCTATATACTCATCAGAAATTTTTGCCGTTTCACTGTCCCCGCCAAGCAGTTCAAGCTCTACGGAATCCTTGCCGATTTCTTCAAGGCCTTCTTCCCAAAGCTTTGTTGCCTGCTCCGGATCATAAGTCAGGAGATCGCCGTTTGTTTCGCGGAAATCTTCACCGCTAGGCGTTTGCACAAAATCCTTTGGTACAAAGCCATTCGAAACAATTGATCCATTATTCAGAATTTCATTAACCATTGCTTCTTTATCGACTGCCATCGCGATCGCTTTGCGCATTTTTTGGTTAGCAAGCGCATCACTTTGTGTCTGGTTCATCTTCAGATAGAATAAAGATGCTTCAGGGAATACTTGATAATGGTCATGTGTCTGATACTGGTCAACTAGGTCAGATGATAATCCGGCCCGGTCAACTTCACCAGACTCATATAGGTCTACCGCCGTTTGCGGGTCTTTGACTACTTCAAATGTCATTTTGTCAAGCTGGACGGTCTCTGCATCCCAGTAGTCTTCGTTTTTCACAAGTTCCCAGGAGCTTGCTGTGCTTTCCCAGTTTTCCAGTGTGAATGGACCATTGAATAGCAATGTGTCTGTGCTTGTTGCAAATGAGTCACCCTGTTCTTCAACAAAGTCCTCATTCAATGGATAGTATGTTGTGAAAGAAGCCAGCGATTCAAAGTATGGCACCGGGTTTTCCAGATTAACTTCCAATGTATAGTCATCAGGTGCGCTCACACCCAATTCTTCAACTGGTACTTCGCCTTCGTTGACGGCTGTAGCATTCTTGATAACGCCACCCATCATGTATGGACCGTACTCAGATCCTGTATCAGGGTCCACTGCACGCTGCCATGCATAAACGAAGTCATGTGCTGTCACAGGATCGCCATTTGACCATGTTGCATCTTCGCGAAGTGTGAATGTCCATGTCAGACCATCTTCACTTACTTCATGTTCCGTAGCAATCCCTTCTACAATTTCACCATCTTTTAAACGATAAAGACCTTCCATTGTAGCACCGGTGAACTGAATACCATATTCATCGGTAGCCATGCCAGGGTCCATTGACGGAATCGTGTCACCGTTAGTAAAGTGAAGAACCTGTTCACCATCTGAACCGGATTCTTCTTCTGTTCCTTCTTCTGATCCGCTGTCACTGCCGGAATCGGATGAACCTGAGTCATCTCCGCCGGAACATGCAGCAAGGAAAAGACCGAAGAATAAAGCCAGGGCTAAAAGCCAAACCTTCTTCATGTTGAAAAATACCCCCTTAATAGACTACTATTTTTTGATAATTTAGCAGATTTAGCTGCTTGATAGGAATTATACTATTTTTCTCACAAGTTTGTAAAGACTTTTTTAAGGGAAATAGTACTATTTATTTCTCATTGCTTGAAAAATAAAGGTTTTCAGGCATAAAAAAATTATTTAAATGCGACGCTGGAACTATGATATACTATTCAACAAAGAGAAATGATTGTGCAGTTTCGAGTAAAAGTAAAGCTGCCCTGAACGAGGTCGTGAGAAGGAAAAGTTGTCTTCTTCACAAGGAAGTGTCTTCTCGCGTGTTAAGGTGTAATCTGCGTTTACGATTGTCTTGTACGATTTGCAGAAGACCCTCTATTCGATGAGTCATTTTTACCTACCTTTTGGACAACCTCTTGCAAAGATTATATGAAGAAGGCAGGACAAAACAGAAATGGTTAAAAAAAATTTACAGCTATTACTAGTGAACATAGGGTTTATACTTCTTTTGGTTTACTTATCGGCATCTGCCTTTTCGATACTGCAATTCTTGAACATGACATTCTATTTTATGCTGGTTTATATGATTGTTTCGCTGGTGACATATACCATAAAGGGCGGTTTCTACGACGGTATGGCATTCGGTTTCCGACGGTTCCGCAGTGTCATGTCAAAAGATGGGGACCCTCTGGAAGAATGGCGGGAAAAACCCGCACCATCAGCAAGGGTCAATCAAACTTTTTATCGGATTGTGCGTTTTCAGTGGATGGCACTGCTTTTGCTTTTATTGATCCTTTTTCTGATTTATTATAGCTTATAACATGATATCGGCCTATTCCGCATATAGGTATCATCATTTGAATCAGAATCTATATGTTATCATCCTTTATTGTTAACTGTTAACGAAAATCGGACCCAGTTGGCTTAAAACCGCTCGGGTCCGGTTTATTTTCCAGTTTGAACTTAAAATGGTGGGAACTACTCTTCAATATATGCTTGCTTAATTTGGTATATACCTTGAGCATCGATACCAAAATCTTTTACGGTGTCACTTACACCGAGCAAGTACTCCTGGTGGTGTATATATAACATTGGTGCAATTTCCACGAGCATTTCCTGAGCCTGTGTGTACAGCTCCTGACGCGCTTCAGGATCGGTCTCCCGGCGTGCATCATCCAGAACCTCATCCAGCTCGTCATTTTCCAGGAATGAGCGGTTACCTGGGTCGCCAACTGCCGAAGAGTGGAATAACGGATACATGCCATAGTCGGCATCAGACGTAACGGTAGACCAGCCGAGGATAAACATATCATGCTCACCATTTGCAGTTCTTTCAAGATATGCGCCCCATTCAAGTTCTTCAATTTCTACATCGATACCAATCTCGCTTAATTGTGACTGAACTGTTACAGCCGTGTCCACACGCTGTTCACTATCGTTTGTCCATAGGGTTGTTTCAAAGCCATCCTCGTACCCGGCTTCGGCAAGAAGTTCCTGTGCCTTCTCAAGATCATATTCCAAACCATCCACGGACTCATCGTAACCGAATACCGGCGGCGCCAACGGCCCAATTGCAGGAATACCAACACCATTATAAACACCCTCGATGATTTCCTCTTTATTGATTGCCATCGAAATGGCCTGGCGGACTCTTTTATCATCAAATGGCTCTTTTTGTACATTGAAACCGATATAAGACAGGGATACACTTGGTTCCTGCAGTACACTTGCATTTGGCATGCCTTCCACTCGCGATATATTATTTGGACCGATTGCATCAGCTACATGGGATGTACCCGTTTCAAGCTCGGCTACACGTGAACTTTGCTCGGATACGACTTTAAACGTTACCGAATCAAGTTTTGCCGGTTCTCCCCAATAGTCTTCATTACGGGTTAAGACAACACTTTCCCCCGGTGTCCAATCTTCATACTTAAAAGGGCCGGTTCCAACGGGATGCTGGTTGATATAAGTATCGACATCACCACCTTCTTCCATCTGAGCATAGTCTTCTTCTATAATATCCGGGCTCATAATAGCCGTCCCATTATGTGCCAGGTTCGCCAATAATGGCGCATACGGGTAAAGCAAATTAATGCGTAACGTATAGTCGTCCTGCACCTCGACACTTTCAACCGCTTCCAGCAAAAATGCTCTTGGCGAAGCAATGTCTTCGTCCATCAGACGCTCAAAGTTTGCTTTCACCACTTCTGCAGTTAATTCTGTACCATCATGGAACGTGACACCTTCCCGTAAATGGAAATCCCAAGTTGTTTCATCCACTTCCTCCCACTCTTCAGCAAGTCCGGGCTGCACCTCCTGATTTTCGTCAAGTGTTGTCAGTGTTTCGTAAATATTTTCAGTGACATTACTTGAAGGTACGTCGTTTGAACCGTGCGTAGACAGTGATACAACATCTGAATTAATCGCAATGGTTAAGTCACCGCCGGAACCCGAAGCAGCCTCCCCGGAACCACTTTCTCCACCTTCTTCAGCTGTACTGCCACTGCCTTCACTCGAATCCTCCTTTGCCGGTTCGCCATCACCGGCACAAGCAGTCAGAACAAGGGCGAGCACTAGTAAAAAGGAAAACAGCCACAATAATTTATTTCGTCCCATACCTCTCGATACCCCCTATTATTTTTTAGTCATACTATTTCTATTCTTAATGACAAGCGCATATACCATTAATACATCATATTTTTAATAACCAATCATGAATCTTACACGATACGTATGACAAGGGGGTATCCATATGGCCGTTGAGCCGGCGAAACATGATCACAGCCAGCCCCAAAAGGCAGACAGTCCCACAAAAAGATCGATGAAAGCGTTTTACAGCAAACTGTCTAAAAATAAAAGCGCTTTAGTTGGTGGTTATTTAATTATTATTCTCATCATTATTGCGATTGTTGGTCCATTTTTAACCAGTTTTGATCCGTATAACCCGGATTACAGCGTTAAATTTGAGGCGCCATCTGCAGAGCATTGGTTCGGAGCTGATCATCATGGCAGAGATATTTTTACACGCATTATCCACGGGTTGGGGCTGACAATGGCTATCGGTTTTTTCTCAACATTATTAGGTGGTGTGACAGGTGTTCTAATCGGCATCGTATCAGGGTATTATGGCGGAAAAATTGATGCGGTGATGATGCGCCTGATGGACGTTTTATTAGCCTTTCCCGGAATTCTGCTGGCACTTGCTTTAATCAGTATCCTGGAAGCCAATATACAAAATGTGGTGATTGCGGTGGCTATTTCTGCTGTCCCAACCTTTGCACGTATTGCCCGGGGGTCTACCCTGGCAACCAAAAACCTGGAATATATTGATGCCATGAAAGCATTGGGGGCTACAGATACCAGAATCATATTTAAACACATTTTACCGAACATCTCATCCCCGATTATCGTCCAGGCAAGCCTGTACATCGCTACCGCCGTACTGTCTGCCAGTGGCCTGTCCTTCCTGGGGATGGGTGCTCAGCCGCCATCTCCGGAACTCGGTGCGTTGTTAAGTGACGGGCGCGACTATATGTGGGATGCCGGGCACATCGCCTTATTCCCGGGTCTTGTGATTATGCTGATTGTACTGGCATTTAATGTATTGGGTGACGGACTGCGTGATGCGTTAGATCCAAAAATGAACCGATAGAAAGTAGGTGCAAACATGTTTCAGTTTATCATTCGTCGCGTATTACAGTTAATCCCTGTTCTGATAGGTGTTACCATTCTTGTATTTTCGTTGATGCACCTGACACCCGGTAATCCTGCACACATTATTGCCGGTGAGAATGCACCTAAGGAAACGGTGGAGCAAATCGAGGAACGGCTTGGATTAAACGACCCCATTCCCCTGCAATATATTGATTTTGTCAAAGATGCAGCAGTGCTGGAGTTCGGAAACTCATGGCGAACCAGCCTGCCCGTAACGAATGAATTATGGCCGAAATTCTGGGTCACATTTGAATTGGCCATATACAGCACGATTTTTAGTATATTCCTTGGTTTGATTGCCGGCATCATTTCTGCCGTCAGACAGTATACCTTTTCAGATATTGGGATTATGCTTGTCGCTTTATTTGGATTATCAATGCCGAACTTTTGGCTGGGGCTTATGTTAATGCAATGGTTTTCCATCAATTTAGGCTGGCTGCCGCCGACCGGCTGGGGAACACCTGAACAGGTAATTATGCCGGTCATCACTCTGGGAACAATGGGGGCAGCCGTTATTGCCCGGATGACGCGTTCGAGTATGCTGGATGTATTGACCCAGGATTACATCCGGACGGCGAGGGCCAAAGGATTAAAAGAACGCGTTGTTATTTACCGGCATGCATTGAAGAATGCACTGATCCCAGTTGTGACGGTTGTCGGGCTCCAATTCGGCGGTCTGCTTGCCGGATCGGTGTTAACAGAGTCCGTATTTGCGATTAACGGGATGGGTAAATTGATTATCGACCGTATCCTGGCAAGGGATTTTCCAGTTGTTCAAGCGGCTGTACTGACGATAGCGGTTGTATTCGTATTTGTTAATTTGCTCGTCGATATTTCATATAAATTTCTGAATAAACGCGTTGATTTAGATTAATTATTTGCAAAAGAGGTGAACACGATGCGTGAAGAGATCATTTTGAATATAAAGGATTTGAGAACCTCATTCCTTACTGATGAGTTTGAAGTAAAGGCAGTTGACGGTGTTTCTCTGAAATTGACCAAGGGAAAGACCCTCGGAATTGTCGGTGAATCCGGTTCAGGTAAAAGCATTACGGCACTATCCATTCTGCAATTACTCGAAAGGCCGGGAAAAATCGTCGGTGGAGAAGTGAACTTTAAAGGAAAGGACTTAACAAAAGCGAACAATAAAGCGATTCGTGATATTCGCGGAAATGAAATCTCCATGATATTCCAGGAGCCCATGACCTCATTGAATCCAGTTTACACAATCGGTCAGCAAATACGTGAAACGCTTAAAGTTCACGAAGGACTCGGCAAAGAAAAAGGCACCAATAGAGGAATTGAACTGTTGAGGCATGTTGGTATCCCATCACCTGAAGAGCGTATTAAACAATACCCGCATGAATTGTCAGGTGGTATGCGACAGCGGGTCATGATTGCCATGGCATTGACCTGCAACCCTGATTTACTGATTGCCGATGAACCGACAACGGCATTGGATGTGACCATTCAGGCGCAAATACTTGATTTAATCAATCACTTGCAGAAGGAATTTGGCATGTCCGTCATCATGATTACACACGACCTGGGCGTCATAGCCGAAACCTGTGATGATGTCGCTGTCATGTATGGCGGCAAGGTCGTTGAGTACCAAGATGTCAAATCACTGTTTAAAGATCCGAAACACCCCTATACTATCGGGCTGATGAAATCCATTCCACGGCATGATACAGACGTGGATGAACTTGTACCGATCAGAGGAAATGTCCCAAGTGCCAAGGATATGCCTAAAGGATGCCGGTTTGCACCTAGATGCCCATTTGCGACAGATCTGTGCCAAGACGAATTGCCCACCCTTGTCAAACAGAAAGATAACAGCGAAGTCCGCTGCTGGATTTATACTGACCGCTGGGATGGCGATCTGGAGGTGAATGCAGGTGAATCAGAAAGAACTTCTTAAAGTTGATCACTTAAAACAGTATTTCCCGATTAAAGGCGGATTTTTGGGCAGGACCATCAACTATGTTAAAGCAGTGGATGATGTATCGTTTGATATATACGAAGGTGAAACATTGAGCGTGGTCGGTGAATCGGGCTGTGGAAAATCAACGACAGGACGCGCGATTCTTCGCTTGGATGAACCGACAGACGGTACGATTGAATTTAACGGAGAGGACTTGTTATCACTGAATAAACGTGAACTGCGGAAACGCCGTAAAGATCTCCAAGTGATTTTTCAGGATCCCTATGCTTCTTTAAACCCCCGGCAAACAGTCGGCAACATTATAACAGAAGCAATGTCCATACAAAATGCCGTGCCAAAGGAAAAACAGCGTGAACGCGCCATTGAGCTGCTTGAAACAGTCGGGCTGAATGGCGAACAAATCGACCGGTACCCGCACGAATTTTCCGGCGGTCAGCGGCAACGGATTGGCATTGCCCGTGCCCTGTCTGTCAATCCGAAGCTGATTATTTGTGACGAAGCTGTTTCCGCCTTGGACGTATCCGTTCAGGCGCAGGTGTTAAACCTGTTGAAAAAGCTGCAAAGGCAATTTAAATTGACATTTTTGTTCATTGCCCACGATCTCGGCGTTGTACGGCACATTTCCGATCGGATTATTGTCATGTATTTAGGCAAAATCGTCGAAATTGCTGATAAAAAATCATTATTCGACAATCCACAGCACCCTTATACAAGATCCTTATTATCAGCCATCCCGACACCGGATCCGGAAAAGAAAAAAGAGCGGATTATTTTACAGGGGGATGTCCCTTCTCCAATTTCCCCGCCAGCTGGATGCCGTTTTCATACGCGATGCCCGTTTGCGACTGAGATATGTCAAACAGAGGTACCGGATTTACGGCACCTTAATCATATGAAAGAAGGTCATCATGCTGCTTGTCACCATATTGAAAACATTAAGTCAGGTGACATAAAGCCTAACCACTCAGAATCAAAGGCCTGACCCGCCGGGAAATAGCTCATCTCAAAAAAGTTACCGTATCACTTACTAATGATACGGTAACATGCATATGTCGACCGGATCCGGGAGATATTAACCTGATTTTGCTTTTATCATCCCATTCCGAAAAATATCAACCTTAATTTAATTAAAGACACTCTCCAGAAAATTGCTTAACATATTAAGGAGGTTGCTGAAAAAGTTCTCTACTTTATCCCAGAACCCTTCATCGTTCACCAGGTCCTGCACCTTGGAGGCAATGTCATCGAGCTGTTCTTTCACATTATCAAAATTAATATCCAAATCACGCATCC
>Ga0079226_10002460_pt1 | contig 14294 bp, 17 predicted proteins | sample Poulit2014_FD_76345 | JGI IMG/M metagenome (GOLD analysis project Ga0079226, IMG submission 76345) | Agricultural soil microbial communities from Georgia to study Nitrogen management - Poultry litter 2014 | ecosystem: Environmental > Terrestrial > Soil > Agricultural land | place: USA: Georgia... | reverse complement strand
GATGAAAAGTATTTTTTAAAGCACAGAAATTAATTGTTAATAATTAATTCTGTGTTTTTTGTATGCAATTTTTTAATGTGACTTATCGATTGGTATTACAAAAAACAGAAAGGAATGGTTCAATGAGAAACAACCAAAAAAGTATTTTAGAATATTTTGGCGTGGACAGTCAAAAGGAATTACTAACATTTATACAGGAGCATCCGAAAGATAAGGATGTTCTTTTATTGGTTTTTGGAGATTTTTTTCTTTGGCAGTTAACAGGGGGAAAGCCGTATTTAGATCAAAAATAATGACAAAGGATGATGTTGAATGGATTCATACAGAGCGAGGGTTGAACCAAATAATGAAAACATTGCTGGTGTGGTTGCTGATTTTTATATTACCAATTCTGATACAGAATAATATATTTCATCATGCTGAATTTGAAACGATGAAATTAGATAGCTCTGACGTACAAATTGATTTAAAAGAGTATATCCGTGATGAGGAGAAGAAGGACATAAAATCTAAAGATTATGAAATGGAAATGTGAGAGCTGCCATATGATGGCTTTTTATTTGTAGAAAGGATGGGATGAGCTTGAAGAAGAAATCATTTGAACAAAAAAGAGAAGAAGTAAAGCAATTAACGGAAACGATGGATCAATCCATTGAATCCTATTTTGAAATACCTGAACAAATGGCTGAACACTTGGCTTTTATGATGCAATTTCATGAATATTCATTACGTAATACAGCACTTATTCAAAGTCAATTTAAGGGGGCGCAAGCAGTAGGCAGCTATAGATTTTGGCAAGACAAAGGCTTTCAGGTGCAAAAGGGAGAAAAGGCAATTCAGATTTTAGTACCAAATAAGATACAGCCAAAATTCAAGGATGCAAATGGTAAGTGGAAGACCATTAAAAAGGCGACTGAACAGGAAAAAGAGTTGATAAATAGTGGAGAATTGGGGAAAAAGGCAAGTGAACTGTATTTTGGGAGAGGAAGTATTTTTGATGTAACACAAACAGATGCAAAAGCTAGTGATCTCCCGGATATATTTTCCGAATTAGTGGATGGAAGGTGACGTTGCAAACTATCAAGATATGTTAAAGGCATTGAAAAAGGTGGGAAGCAATCTAGATGTCATAATTGGTGAGCCATTGGAGGAACTTGGGTCTGCGAAAGGCGCATTTTAACAAGGTGTAGGTGATAGAAAAAGTCATATAGGTTTAAATCCGCGAAACGGTGAATTGCAAAATGTGAAAACGTTGATACATGAATTAGCCCACGCCAAGTTACATGGTACACCAGAGAAGCATATTAACCTTTCGTCCGAGGAAAAGGAATTCCAGGCAGAAATGACAGCTTATGCAGTTGCATCGTACTTTGGGATTGATACGAGTGATTATTCTTTGAGCTATCTTGCGAACTGGACACAAGGAAAGGAATTAAAGGATAAAGCAAAGTTATTGGAAGAAGTGAGAGAAACAGCTATGGAGTTTATTGAGGCTATGGAGCCAGAATTGATGAAAGAACAAGTTAAAGATATGGAAAATGGAAAAGATGTATTTTTGCAAGCTGTTCAAGACAGAAAAGACCTATCAGAGCTAACAGAAGTTAAAAAGAAGCAATATGATTGATAATATGAAAGAGGAACATACAAAAGGGCTGTACTATCTTGTAGATAGTGATGTAGTTGTTGGGGTAGATAATTCAACGAACGAAGCTTGGACAGAAGAATTTGATCATGTTGTAAAGTGTAAGGCATGGCTGAAGGAAAATGATTTGGATGTTAAAAACCCCCAAATATTTATTGAGAAGGCCGAAGCACCAGAGTTGGAAGATAATGCTATGATGGAATTTGCAGCAGGAAATGAAATGATAGAAAAATTAGAAGAGAAATATCAAGATAAAGAAAATATTATAAAACAAGATATTACTTACTCTTTCCTAAAAGTGAAGACTCACAGGTTAGTTTTATAGCCCCAGAAAAATTATGATTTAAACAAAAATCTTTTCCAATCGGTTATCTTTAATGTATTAAGATAGAAATCTTCTATTTGTTTTATAAAAAATTTATAAGATAATAAATATAAGTAATTGAGATAAGGACCTAAGTCAGAAATCCTCATATAAATACCAAATAAATATTATAGAAAACAAACATATATCCTTGCAATTATACCAAATGTGAAATATAATTAATACAGCATAATGATAATTATATATTTTTTTGCTGTATTGGAGGGGTTATATTGAATATAGTAGAGCCAATAAGGGATAAAAAAGATATAGAAAATATGAAGCAGGTATTATTACAACGTAATTATAGAGACTATTTCTTTTTTTTGCTTGGTATAAATACTGGATTGAAACTATCTCAATTATTAAATTTGAAATTTAAAGATTTTGTATTTCATGAAAGAACGATGTATTTGAACCTAAATAAAGTTCATTATCCATTAAATGAAATTGTAACTGAATGCCTGTATACATATAAAGAGTTAAATCAAGTAAAACAAGATCAAGAGAATTGTTATGTTTTCGCTAGTCGTAAGGGAAGTGAACCTATAGATAGATCGCACGCTTATAGAATTTTAAGTGATGCCGCACATGAAGTGGGTTTAAGCTCAAAAGTTGGAACGCATACACTCAGAAAAACATTTGGTTATCATTTTTATAAAAAGTATGGGGATATAAAATACTTACAAAAATTTTTTAATCATTCTACTAGTAAGCAAACAATAAATTATATAGGAATCATTGAAGAGAAAGAGTACAAAAGAATAATTGAGTTGAACTTGTAAACTTTGAAAGGTGAGTATAATAATGGTAGCTAGGGTTATAGATTTATTCTGCGGTTGCGGAGGAATAAGTGAAGGTTTTCGATTGTCTGGATTTGATATAGTTGGTGGCTTAGATATCGATAAAGATGCTGTTGAAACTTTTAATGAAAACTTTGAAAATGCTAATGCATTTTGTGAAGATATTGAGAAAATAAAAAGTGATGATATTCCTTTTATGTTTGATTTATTAGGCGATATAGACATCATCGTTGGTGGCCCGCCATGTCAAGGCTTTTCATCAGCTAATAGGTGGCAAAAGGACACAGATGACCCGCGTAATAAATTGTTTTTTGAATATATTAGATTTGTTAAGATTTTTAAACCAAAAGTTGTTCTAATAGAGAATGTAAGAGGAATTTTAACTCGTGATAATGGATATGCTGAAAAAAAGATATATGAAATTTTGGAGAAAGCCGGATATAATGTTGATAGTACAGTGTTGGATTCCTCTGATTATGGTGTTCCCCAAAGACGTTTAAGAGCATTTTTTATGGCAACCAGAAAAGATATTCCTCAAATTACTTTTGATAAACTTAAGAAAAAGCCTATAGTGTTAGTGAAAGAAGCTATAAGCGAATTATATGATTTAGAAAAAGATGTTGAAAAAGGAAAAACAACCTATTATATTAATTCTAAACCAAAAAGTTCTTATCAAAAGTATCTAAGAAACAAAAAAAACAAAATAGATAATCATGAAGTAAAATATCCTGCAGATATACAACAAGAAAGAATGTCCCATGTACCACAAGGTGGTAATTGGAGAGACATTCCTGCGGAGTTATTTCCTAACCAAAGAAAAAATAGACATTCTTCTGCATATAAGAGATTAAATGAAGAGGATGTTTCGGTAACCATAGACACTGGTAATGCGCATAGTAACTATTTTCATACAATCTTTCATCGCATCCCTACAGTAAGAGAAGCTGCAAGGTTACAATCATTTAATGACTCATTTATTTTTTATGGCTCCAGAACAAGCCAGTATAGACAAGTTGGGAATGCAGTTCCTCCTCTGTTAGCGAAATGTATTGCAGATATAATTAAGGAGAATTTGAAATGAGCAAACCTAAAATAATAGACTTATTTAGTGGGGTTGGTGGATTTAGTTTGGGATTCGAAATGGCTGGTTATGAAACAGTTTTTGCTATTGATTTTTGGGAGGATGCGATTAAAACATACAATAATAATCGTAATAAAGAAATTGCAAGACATATGGATATATCAGAACTCTCAAATAAAGAATTAAAGGAATTGAAAAATGAACATGAAATCGATGGGGTTATTGGTGGTCCACCGTGTCAAGGGTTTAGCACAGTTGGAACCAGGGATGTCAATGATGAAAGGAATCATTTATATTTAGAGTATTATAGAGTGGTAAAAGAGCTTAGGCCTAAATTTTTTGTTATAGAGAATGTTAAGGGTTTAATGACTTTAAACAAAGGAATGTTTAAAGAAGATATCATAAAAAGATTCGGATCGTTAGGTTATAAAGTATCTAACCCGCAAGTTCTTAACGCTTCGGATTACGGTATTCCACAAAATAGACATCGAGTATTTTTTGTGGGTGTCTTAGATGGTGAGTTTGAATATCCGACAAATAAAAATTACAAAGTCTCGACTAGCGAAGCTCTATCAGATTTACCATCATTAGATAAAATGGATGAGTATAGTGAAAGTTATGATTATCAAACTGCTCCTCGAAATGATTATCAAGTGTTCATGCGTGAAAAATCGTTAAAAATTTTTAATCACAATCAAACAAACCATACGTTTCAAACAGTTGATATTATTTCCAAGGTTCCAGATGGTGGTTCAATAAAAGACTTGTCTCCTGAATATTGGGATATCAGGAAGTACAATAAAGCTTTTCAGCGAATGAATAGTCTAGAACCCTCTCATACGATTGATACTGGACATAGAAATTACTTTCATTATGAAGAAAACAGAGTGCCTTCAGTTAGGGAGTGTGCAAGAATACAATCCTTCCCAGATAGTTTTGTTTTTAATGGGACAAAATCAAGTCAATATAAGCAAGTTGGAAACGCTGTGCCCCCGTTACTGGCTTTTGAAATAGCACAAAAGTTAATGTTTAGGAATGAAAATAAAAAGATGAAAATGAACAAACCAATTGTGACTTAATTGCAAGGTATATACTAGTTGAGATAAATAGGGATTTGATTATTGTCTTATGATAATCAATCCTTATTTTTTATATTTATTGCATTGTAGACTTTCAAACCTCTTATTTATAATTGCTTTAAGAAAAATACTCGGTTAGTATTGAAGTAGTGGTATAAGCTATTATGCAGTTTAAGGGGTGTATTCAAGTGAAAAAGAAACAATTAATTTTTTACGGTCCTCCTGGTACAGGTAAAACATTTAATTTGAGGGAAAAAGCAATTGATTACCTTATTGCTGATGGTCGAGAAAAAGTATACTATGAAAAAGAAACAATTGAATTTGATGCAAATTTATATAAAAGGAAGTTTGAACAATTTTATAACTCCCATAAGTATTTTTTAAATGATCAAAGATACAAGCCTGGAAAAAAGCCATACAGAAATTTAAGTTCATTAAACAAATTAATGAAACTTTTCATTGTGGAAGATACTAACCAAGTAAATAAAAATTATGTAATTAATGAACGTAGATGGGGCGGCCCCTCTACATATGTTCAACATGAGCGTGCTTTAACTAATTTTGATATGACAGAGGAGGATTGGAAAGCACAGTCACGCGAGAATTTAACTTTGAATTCTAACGGTAAAGCATTGAAAGAGTGTTATAGAAGTTACCTAGTTTCTAATGGAGTAGAATTGGGTAGCTTAGATATTGATTCAACCAATGATGGTTTTCCTAATAGAGAATTGCCAAATTGTGCAAAGGACTTAATTAATGATGTATTAGTTAATACTACTGATAACACTATGACTTTATGGAAAAATACAATTTTATGCTCATTATGGTTAACACTTGAACAGGGATATATATTTACATATAAAGGTAATCATGCTCCATTAGAACACGAAAGAAAACTATTAGAGATATGTTTTAACTATACGAATGAAGATATGAAGTTTTTAAATTGGGTTGTTGCATATTTAATAGATTTAGATCTAATAACATTATCCGACGACAATGATCCAAGAATAAAAAAATATTATCTTAATAGTGATGGTGAAAGATTAATATCTAATTTATCAATCTTATCAAATGTTGATATAAAGTTACAAGATGAAAATTCTACTACGCAGCAAAATGTATACATGATAAAACAATCGGTCAAAGAGGCTAGAGAAAAAAGTAAATCGATATTTTATGGGTTTAAAAACACAGGAAATATAGAGATGGTAACATTTCATCCCTCGTATGAATATGAAGATTTTATAGAAGGTATATCTGTGAAAACTGAAGAAAAAGATCTTAGCTACTTCTACAAAACTGGTGTATTTAAAGAATTTTGTACAGAAGCATTGAAGAATGTAATTGAAAATAATCTAGGAAATAATGAAAGTGAAGAATCCGAGTTAACGGAGGCCATAACCTCAGGAAACTGGAATAAATATTTTGATTATTATAAGGAAAATAGGAGTAAAATCAACTGGGATATTGCAGATAATTATGTTTTTATTATAGATGAAATTAATAGAGGGGATATTGCTAAAATTTTCGGTGAATGTATAACCCTACTTGAAAATGACAAAAGGCTTGGTGGAAATAATGAAATAAGTGTAAAATTACCATTTACACATGATGAATTTGGAATTCCTAAGAATATAATATTTCTATGTACAATGAATACTTCAGATAAAAGTATTGGAAGTATAGATATTGCTCTAAGGAGAAGATTTAACTTTATTCCTTCTAATCCGAAATTAGAAATAATTAGTGAATTTTATGAACATAAACCCTACGATACTGCTTACGATGATAATTTATTATATCAATCTGCAAAGGCTATTAAAGTAATTAATGACAAAATGATTGACATTCCTTTTATAGGTCCTGATAAACTTATTGGTCATTCTGTCCTTATGATAGATGATGTCTTTAAAAATGAAGATATTTTCAATGCCTGGAGATATGATATCTTTCCTATGATAGAAGAATATTTCTTTGGTGAATTTAATATATTAATGGATATTTTCGATAATGGAACAGAAGATAGCCGTTATATAAATATTAATACTGGATTCGAAAAAGAAGATAAAGAAGTAATTTTAGAATTCATTAATGAAATGGCGCGATTACATGAAGAGTCATAGTATTAAAGAACGTGTTTTAAACGAAAATAGTTCATTTATTATTAAGGCTAATTCACCAGAAGATCGATATATCAGAAAAAATTTTGGAGGGGAATTTTTTACAACGAAGGTTGATAATAATAAAAAAATACTAACTTTGAAAAACTCTATAGGTATAATTAGATTAAATGATGTTAATTATAGATTTTACTCGAAAGTAGATCATTTAATAAAGATATTTTCAATGCTTGAAAAATTACATCGGTCTGATTATCCTTTTAAAAAAAGTAAAAAAATATGGTCATTCGATCCTAAAGTATTAGTAAGTATTGAAGATGGTTCAAGTTTTACTATTCAATTGATTGATATGTTTATATCAGAGCTTTGGAAACTAAAAAGAATTGGCTTCTCTAAAAAGTATAATTCCAAAGTTGAAAATATAAATTACTTAAAAGGACGGTTACAAATTGATAAACAAATTAAAAAAAATATTGTACCTAAAAGTTTTTATTGTAAATATAATGAATTGAACTATTACACACCTGAAAACTTAATAGTTAAAGAAACTATAAGGAAAATATTGTATTTTCCAATAAATAAAGATCAAAGAAGAGAATTAATTTTTTTTAAAAACGAATTTAATCAACTATTAAATTTTGAAGAAAAAATTGATGTATGTGAAATGCATTTTCAGCAAAACAGACTCAATAAACATTATGAGTCTATTATTCATCTTGCGGAAATACTCTTAAAAGGTAACTTTTATTCAACATTAAAAAAAGGCGAAAACCTCTTTTGCAACTTTTTAGTAAAAATGGACGACTTATTTGAGAGATATATTTTTTTACTAATTAAAGAATTAATAGAAAATAGATATCCTAATTATTCAATTGAAGAGCAAGTTAGTTTAAATTACATAAAAAAATATGATCAAGTTATGGAAAAGGATAATGGGTATCTAAATATGTTTCCTGATATTATAATCTATAATAAAAATAGTAAAAAGAGTGAAGTAGTTATTGATACCAAATATATTGATATTACCAACGAAAATAAATTAAATAATAATGCTTATTATCAAATGTTATCTTATATGTTTTCATTGAATTTACAAAATAATTCTTCTGTAACTGGTGTTTTATTATCACATGGAACTTCAGGTAATACATATAGAATTAATCACAATCGCAATGATTATATGTATATTTATACTGAAGTAGTCGATTTATTATCAAACGAGGAAGATATTAAAATAGATTTGATTTCAATATTAGATAAAGTTTTAAAAGATGTATAGTTTTATTTGAATAAGATTAAAAAGAAAGGGATACTTTATTAATAAAAAACAATTGTTTTTAAAAGCTATCTTTGGTTTGCTGGAAAATATTGGTGTCCAAAAGTGTTTGACTTTCTAAACTTTAAGATCAATCTTTTAGTAAAGGAAAAGTAATATATAATTAGACATAGTGATTTTGATGTTGGGCATTTTCGTGTTAACTTCAATGCTAATACAATTGAAAAGTAACAAAAAAGTAATTTAGTGATAGCAATGCCAATGACTATGGTAAGGAAGAGGTCATTTATTTGAATAAGGAGGTTATAACAACTCGAATTTCAAATACAATCCGAATATAAAAAGTATGTCCGGTCTTTTTTTTGACTGATTTATAAAGCCTGTGGATAAGTTCATGTAACATACAAGTAGCATACAAAAGAGCTACAAACGTTGATTTTAATGCCTCCCACAATTCCCAAAACGTTACACATATTTAATTCTGCGAAGGCTTTATTTCCTGTTAATAATAGATTTGAAAGATGGCAGAGGTGGGTATAATATTCATTAATCCCATCTTTAATATTGTTTGAATGTGATGTACTAGTATAAACATTGTAATTTTATGTCGAAAGTTTCCCATTACAGCAAAGGGAGTTCATTTTAGAATTGAGGAGTTAGGTCAATAACAAAAGCGCTGGGTAATGATATAAATCAATATCCCTTTACAAGTATTTTTATTGTTCCAACATACAGATCATTGTCCGCTGTATTTGTTTCTTTAGTACAAACTGTGAAACGTTAATGAGTAATTGTCTTCCGTTATTAAAGGTAACGGTAGATTTATTAGAATGATAATCGGTTGATGTTGGTAAATTAGAATGAAGCAAATGCTGTGGAAAAATCCAGTTGCACTCTGGATTGACTGGTGAGTGGGTGGGAAAGGTGTAGATACTTTGGTGACGATTAATCGGAATGGGTGTTTTTTGTATAAATCCATGATGGTGGATAACGGCTTTTTTAATTCCTTGATAAGTAGTGTAGTTTTGCAAGCATGAATCCTTGATAATCTCAAAAGGGGTTCTTCGTATAAATAACTGTTTGTTTTTCTCGTATACAATACTTTGACATTCGATATGTGACGAATGTGTAATTGCCATGGTTGAACCATTTACTATGTAACCATCTAAAATATGTTGTTTCAATTTTCGCCTCCTGTTTAAGTGGCAAGGGTTGGTAGTTTACAAGGTTTGTTTTTTAAAATGTTTTATTTAATATTTTCAAAGTCTATTATGAAACGTATGTCATCAATTGATAATGCATCTGCTATTTTAGCGATGTGATTTAAATTAATATTGTTGCGTTTTTGGTTTGCAAGTTCACTGAGTGCTGCATGACGTATGTCGGTTCTCCTGGATAATTCTCTCAGAGAGATATCATATGTATCCAATAGCTTCTTGATATTTACAACTACCTTTTTACCCATAGCCTCGCCTCAAACTAAGAATATGTTATTTAAGAAGAAATATATCATACAAAAACACTTGATGTGGAACGCTTATGCGTACCACGTCAAGTTTTTTTAAATGTATTCATACTCCTATAGTACATAACTGATACTCTATTATCGTTTCTTATATTTAAGGCTTAAATCAAAAACCGCTGTACGTATAAAATCTTCCGTCAAAATGATATTTTGTATTCAGGTTTTTGAATTTCTTATCCCTTTTATAAGCCAAAATTGAATTTTGGAGCATATTTCCGTAAATACGTGAATGTGACAATTAATAAAATGTCTCCTATGCTATAAAAAAAGGAGGAATTCAATGAATAATAGTAATAGGAAATTTACATTTGAAGAGATTTTCAAACAAAATGAAAATCGTATTTATTATCAAATGCACAAGTTAGGCATTCATGATCCACACAACGAATTTTATACAGAAGGTCTGTATGCCATGTGGCGAGCGCATAAGAAATACAACCCTAACAAAGGCCCCATGGCAACCTACTTCAATTACTCCATCCGATATCACCTTATAGATAAACTCCGATCTAAAACCAGGGAATTCGATAAGCAAGATAAAATAATAGAAGAACACCGTTCAAATATCTATAACGGAAATACATATGGGTTAATGAAATTACCGGTTGTGGACTTTTCAGGCATTAAATTGGACGACTATTCGTTCTGGAAACGCGTTAAATCACATTTAACTGAAAACCAATGGAAGTGGGTTTGTTTTTATATTATCCATGGCATGTCCCTGAAAGAAATTGCAGAACATGAAAATGTATCCGTTGAAGCGGTAAAAAGTTGGGGTAAACAAGCCCGAAAAAAGCTACGTAAGGTTGAAGAGCACATTATAAGTGAGAATAATCCTCCTCCCACAAAATGAAGAGGGATTGGATAATATGAAGCCAAAATGCGGATGAAGCTTGTGTATAAGTGCAAGTAGATTCTTAATGTAATTCATTTGGATGTAGTGGATTTAATAACATTAACATTTCAAGACCAGTCAGGTGTGGTAATTTGTCTAAAAAATATACAAGTTCAGCTCTATTTTGGAATGTGAATGCAGCTAACTCCTGTATATATTCATATGCATTCTCATCATAATTAAATAACAATTGAAATATTCTTAGTATATGTTCTGAATGTTCCTCTTGGGATAAAGTTGCCACACCTACTTGACTATCATTTTCCGAAAAAATAGTTCGTTCAATTTTCAAGTCTGATAACCACTCAGGATGTATGACCCTCTTTTCATTTTCCATATGATTCACCACCTTTGTATAGTATGATAAATACCTTCTTATTTTTCCAATTAGATATCACCTCTATTATACATCAATTTATACATTATTTTTTTAAATAAACTTTGAAAGGACTGTTATATTATGAACTATATTAAGGAATTGAATGCTTTCAGAAAGTGGTTGCTATTAACTGAAATCCCCACTAGCGCCATTGCATTGTGGTACACATTAATGGCTATTAATAACTCGGTAGGTTGGAAGGTGAAATTTAATGCGCCAAATTCTATTGTGCAGAAGTTAACAGGATTATCGAAACAGGGGTTGGCAAATGCCCGGTCGGAGTTGTTGGAACACAATATTATTGTCTATGAAAAAGGAAGGAGAGGAAAGGCACCTGTTTATCAAATGATTTCATTAGTCCACTCAGTTGACCAATCAGGTTACCCTTGCACACACCAATACGATACCCAATCCTATCCTCAGACGTTGACTGTACCTAAACAAAAAAAGAAACATAAACAAGATAGCGACGACGGCGATGCAAAGGAAAATCCATTTGTTATTTATGAACAAAATTTTGGAAGCCTACGCCCAATTATACGTGATTCCATGATGAGTTGGTGTGAAGAACTTGGTGAATCGGTTGTAATTGCGGCAATGACTTTAACAGTAAAACGCGGCGGTGAAACATTTGGCTACATAGAAGGCATTTTAAAAGGGTGGAAAAATAATGGGTTGAAATCCATTGATCAAGTAAAAGTTTATGAGAAGGAAAGGCAAAACAAAAATAGTAATACAGTTTCGTTTAGAAAGCGCTCGCAGAAAAATAGTAAATCGTTATTTGATGAATTAAGACAAGGGGGAAGTTTGATATGACAAATGAAGAAGCCGTTGATGTTTTAGAAACAATAGCTGAGATTTATCCGAAATTTGAAATGACCAGGAAAAAAGCCAAGCTAATGCTTCCCCCATTGAAAGAGATGGACTATGAAGGGGTAATGGAGAAACTATCAGACTTTGTTGCCAAATACCCCTATGCGCCTACCATTGCAGAAATCGCAGCCTATCCCTCCAAACAGAATGAACATGTCGAAAGATTAAAGAAGTGGCGTGCCGAAGCAAGTCAGGTGCCACCACATATTAAGGACCGTTTCAGAAATGCAATGCAGCAACTTATAATGGAAAAGTCGGAGTCATAAATATGGAAAATTATGAAGCTGAGGCAGCAGTGTTGGGAGCGATTCTGGTAGACGGTACGTTATTTAATGAATTGGAAGTATTAGAGGAACATTTTCATGAAGCTCATCACAAGCTCATCTTTCGTGCAATGGCAAAGGCAAATGAAAGAGGGGAATTTATTGATCTGATATCTGTAACAACCCATTTAGGGAATTCCATTGAACAGGTGGGTGGTACAAGTTACATACTAAAGATGGCAGAATCAGTTGCAAGTACGGCTAACATAAAACACCATGAACGGTTGATATTTGAAGCCTATCGAATCAGAAAATCGAGACAATATGTCATCAATTATATAAATGCACCGGATGAAGGACAATTAGAGGTTCTGATTTCAAATCTAAAGGACATTCGTGATGTTGGGACGATAAGGCAAGAAAAAACAACGTATGATTATTTAATGGAAATTACAGATGAAATGGTAGAGCCTACTGAAAATACAATCAGTTGTACAACCAGCTATGACAATCTGGATGAGATGACGGGTGGTATTCAACGGGGAGATTTACTCATAGTGGCGGCCAGACCCTCGGTGGGAAAAACTGCATTTGCTCTAAACTTGGCGGCAGGACATTGCAAAAATGGGGGCTCCTCTTCTGTTTTTAGTTTAGAAATGGGGACCAAACCATTGTTGAAAAGGATGATATCCGCTGAGGGATCTATAAATGGGCAGAAGTGGCAAAGCATGGCGTTTTCTAAATCTGATTATGAACAGGCATTTCATGCTATTGGCACCATATCAGAGTGGGATTTGGCAATTTTTGATCAAAAGCGGACCCTTATGGATATTCGCACATCGATTCGGAAGAGCCTTTACGATAATCCAGATGGAAATCACCTCGTTATCATTGATTATTTACAGCTTATCAGTTCAACAACACAAAAATGGCAAAGGCGTGATTTGGAGGTTGGGGAAATCACCCGGGAGTTAAAATTGTTAGCTATTGAATTAAACATTCCCATTATCCTCCTTTCGCAATTATCCCGCGGTGTAGAGTCCAGGAGTGATAAACGTCCACTTATGTCTGACTTAAGGGAATCCGGAAATATCGAACAAGATGCAGATGTTATTTTCTTTTTGTACCGTGAGGATTATTACACAAGGAAATCTGAACAAAACAAGATAGAGATTATCATTTCCAAGCAACGTAACGGTCCAACAGGAAGTGTGGAATTAGGATTTTTGAAAGAGTATGGAAGGTTTGTGGAGTTAGGGCATGCATATTAAAAATATCTTTAAGAAGGCTGAACTTGAGGAAAATGCAGTTGTTAAGTATTACTTAATAACTGCTTCGGACAGTAAAAGATATAAGACGAAGTATGAGAACCGTTTCGCTGCTTCACCCAACTACAGAACTCCCAACCACTAATCTCACAAGGGGTTGAAAATGATGGTATGCATCGTTGATAGGGTTTGGGCTGTCACATCCCATCAAAGTTGAATGGGATGCGTTGGTGAAATGTATTTTAAGGTGACACCACTATCTACCGCACCTGGCAAGCGATATGTCTCCATTTGCTAGCAACCCAGCTCTTTGGAAGGTAAAATAAAGACGGTACTGCCATAGGGTTCTAAAGGTGCATTCACAAAACCGGTTGATGATGTGTTTCTTTTCAATCATAATGCTTAAACCTTCAGTATGTTGTTTCGCCCAAAACATGATGGTTTTAGTTATCGGGGGAATGCCCACCTAGAGGAATCTTCAAATGTAATCTATATACATTCATGACGGCATTCTGGCATAGTGGAAGCATATGTTGTAGTACACAACAAAAAAATAGAGTATGATGAACTTAAACACTTTGAAAACATAGGGAGGCAAACACATTGCAGCATCTTTCTATCGTGTCCTTGCTCGATGTGATGGGAGAATTGTTCTCCGATGAAGTATCGATTGGGGTGACGGACAAGCATCAGTACATCTATTTTCGCCCGAGTAAGCGAATT
>Ga0079226_10002459_pt1 | contig 14298 bp, 15 predicted proteins | sample Poulit2014_FD_76345 | JGI IMG/M metagenome (GOLD analysis project Ga0079226, IMG submission 76345) | Agricultural soil microbial communities from Georgia to study Nitrogen management - Poultry litter 2014 | ecosystem: Environmental > Terrestrial > Soil > Agricultural land | place: USA: Georgia... | reverse complement strand
TATCGAACTGTACTTGCAGGAAGTCAATGAAAATCCAGTTCCCTTTCGTTGGCGATATGGATTAGATTTATTACAAGGTTAAATGATGTTTGTTTTAACGTTACTTTTGAAACGATCTACTAGGTGAAGGAACCATTAAAAATTATATCAGTGAAATTTACCAGAAACTGGGCATCAATCATCGCGGGCAGGCGATTGAATACTTACAAAAGATTTATGAAGGTAATCCTTAAGCAAAATAAATCAGGGACTGTGACTTTTTTCTTAAATAGTCACTTAAAATATGACTGAGACTTTAGTATGATGAATACGGTCGTTTTGTTACAGAATATTAATGTTGTTTTAATAGGTAGTTATTATTTTGATGATATGATTTTGATTAAAAGATAATTAGCTCGATGTACATATAAACGAGCGAACTTTATGTTTTTCTATGATATTTATCGACAGAAATTGTGAGAATTTGAAACTAGTAAATTGTGGAGGCGATTAGATGCAAACAGTTAAAAAGGCCATCATTCCAGCGGCAGGACTGGGAACACGATTCCTGCCCGTTACAAAAGCAATGCCGAAAGAAATGCTGCCGATTGTTGACAAACCGACGATTGAGTATATTGTTGACGAAGCAATTGAATCTGGCATTGAAGATATTATTATTGTGACGGGTAAAGGTAAACGTGCAATTGAAGATCATTTCGACAACAATTTTGAGCTCGAAGATAATTTGATGATGAAAGAAAAATATGAACTTCTTGAAAAAGTAAACCAGTCATCAAATGTTGAAATTCATTACATACGTCAGAAGGATCCGAAAGGATTGGGCCATGCCATTTGGTGCGCCCGCAAATTCATCGGTGACGAACCATTCGCAGTATTACTGGGTGATGACATTGTGAAAGCTAAAAGGCCTGGTTTGAAACAATTGATTGAACAATTCGAAGCAACACAGTCATCCGTCATTGGTGTTCAGCAGGTACCGCACGGTGAAACGCATCGTTATGGCATTATTGATCCAAGCACAATCGAAGGCAGACGATATCAGGTCAATAATTTTGTCGAGAAACCTGAAAAAGGTACTGCACCATCTAACTTAGCGATTATGGGCCGCTATGTCCTGACACCTGAGATTTTTGATTTTCTTGATAAACAAGAAATTGGAGCGGGTGGTGAAATCCAGGTTACTGACGCCATTCAGAAATTAAATGAAATGCAAAAAGTTTATGCTTATGACTTTGAAGGCAAACGGTATGATGTTGGGGAGAAGCTTGGGTTTATTCGTACTACTATTGAGTTTGCTCTGAAAGATGAAACATTAGGCAGTGAAGTAGAAAAAATGCTTGAAGAATTACTTCCGAAAACGATTAAAAGCTGACTTTTTCAAGTAACATATTTTCAATACTTTTATAAATTTATTTTAAGAAAGTTGGTGAAAATATTGGCAGTAACTACTTCCAATGAAAGGACCAGAGAACAGACATTTCAGGAAGTTCCTTTATCAAAAATTAAAAAAAACGACAGCAAGCTTTATTTAGGTGGTAAACGGATTATCGATATTATTTGTTCTGTTTTAGGTATCATACTGTTGTCTCCATTGTTTTTAACAGTTGCTATACTTATAAAAGTCGAAGACAGCGACGGCCCTATTTTCTTTAAGCAAGTACGCACAGGCAAAGACGGAAAGCAATTCAAAATGTACAAGTTCCGATCTATGATTTCGAATGCTGAAGAATTAAAAGCTTCTTTGATGCAGCAAAATGAAGCAGAAGGCCCTGTATTTAAAATTAAGGATGACCCACGTGTTATTAAGATTGGCAAGTTAATTAGAAAAACGAGCATTGATGAATTACCACAATTATTTAATGTATTAAAAGGTGAGATGAGTTTAGTTGGGCCAAGGCCTCCGCTCCCAGAAGAGGTTGAGCAATATACGAGGTATGAAAAACAGCGTTTAAGTGTTACTCCTGGGCTTACTTGTTATTGGCAGGTAAGCGGGAGAAGCAATATAAGCTTTGATGAGTGGGTTGAGCTAGATTTGAAATATATTAACGAAAGAAATTTAAGAGTGGACATTATACTAATTATTAAGACTTTATTTGTACTACTAGGATCAAAAAATGCTTATTAGTAGATTATAAGAATCAGTAATAAGTTAAGGAGAGAAATTGTTGGAAAGAAAGAAAGTATTAATTTTGTGTGAATCAATGGGTGGTGGAGTAAGACGACACCTAATGGATATTCTTGATAATATTAACTTAAACAAGTATCATGTGTTGATTATTTATGGTGGTAACAGAGTGGATGGTATTTTTTCTAGTATGAAAGACGAGTATAAAACAAAAGGAATCGATTTTTGTGTAATAAATGAATTGCAAAGAGAGCTTAACCCAATCAAAGATTTTAAGTCAATTTTAAAAATTACTGGGATTATAAAGCAATTTAACCCAGATATTATTCATTGTCATAGCTCCAAAGGAGGAGGATTAGGCAGGATTGCTGGGGTAGTATGTGGTGTGAACAGTATTATTTACACGCCACATGGTTATTCAATTCAAGCTCCTTATCTTGGTAAGTTAAAAAAGAACATCTATTTATACTTAGAGAAATTACTAAGTAAAGTCACATCATTAACAATTAATGTTTCACAAGGCGAGCGAAAAATAGGTGTTGATGCAGGAATAACAAAAAAAGAGAAGACGAAGGTCATATATAATGGTATACAAGAAGATTCGGTGGATAGAAAAAAAGAGTCCTCCTCACCGATTATAGTTGGAACTGTTGCCCGTTTTGACCCTTCTAAAGATCCTTATACTTTTTATAATATTGCTTTGGGATTAATTGAAAAACATTCTAATATTGAATTTTGGTATATAGGTGACGGAGATTCTACTAAGAGTGAAATTGAACATTTGCTTAATAATAGATCTTTACAAGATAAAATAAAATTATTCGGGTTTAAGGAAGATATCTATCCATATTTAAGCTCTTTTGATATATACATATCAACTTCTCTGCACGAAGGATTACCGTACTCAATTGTAGAAGCTATGTCGTTGAAGTTACCTATAGTAGGTACAAACGTTACAGGCAATAATGAACTAATAATTAATAAGTATAATGGTATGTTATTTGAAAAAAGAAATGTGGAAGAAGCTATTGAAGAGCTTGAACGTTTAATATTAAATGAGAATACTAGAAAAGAATATGGAGAAAACAGTTATAAGTGGTATAAAAAAGACTTTACTATTGAGAAAATGATCACTTCAATAGAACAGGTGTATGATGAATTCTAATGTTTGAATCTTAATTTCTCTTTTTAAACTTATTGAAAGGAGTGTATAACATGAGTGTTCTTGTATCAGGTGGATGTGGATATATCGGTAGTCATACGGTAATTGAATTGGCTAATAAGAATTATGATATTGTAATTATAGACAATCTTAGTAACAGTTCAAAAGGTGTGATTGACAGAATTAACAAAGTTACAGGTAAAAACGTTACTGTATACTATATTGATCTTTTAGATAAACAATCCATAGAATACGTTTTTAGTAAACACCAGATTGAATATGTTTTTCATTTTGCTGGGTTTAAAGCAGTCGGCGAGTCGGTTGAAAATCCACTTAATTATTATAGAAATAACCTTTTGAGTTCTATAAATCTCATTGAAACCATGGAAAGATACAATGTATATAATCTGGTTTTTAGTTCTTCTGCTGCAGTCTATGGTATGCCTGAATCACTTCCAATTGAGGAAGCGGAATTCACTAAAGCATTAAATCCTTATGGTAAAACAAAAGAAATGATAGAAGAAATACTCAATGATTTGTCAAATTCAAATGCTAGGTGGAAGATAATTTCACTTCGTTATTTTAATCCTGTTGGAGCGCATCCCAGCGGCTACTTAGGCGAAAAATCCAATGGTATCCCGAACAATTTAATGCCATATATATGTAAGGTTGCCAGTGGTCAATTAACGGAATTGAAGATATATGGAGACGACTATCCCACTGTTGATGGAACAGGCGTAAGGGATTATATACACGTCGTAGATCTTGCAAAAGGCCATGTGAATGCTATGGAATATTTGGGGTTTATAAAGGGTGCAGAAGTTTTTAATTTAGGAACTGGAACAGGGTACAGTGTATTAGAGATCGTTAAAACATTTCAAAAAGCAACTGGGAAAGAAATACCATATAAAATAGTTGGACGTAGACCAGGCGATGCTTCATCTTCATACGCTGATCCAACTAAAGCGCATGATAAATTAAAATGGAAAGCTGAAAAAGGACTTTATGATATGTGTAAAGATGCCTGGAAGTGGGAGAGGAATAATGAGATTAAAAAAAAGTTGATTAACTAATTATTCACAGTGCGTATGATGACATTCAAATATTAAACTTTAATTAAGATTTGAGTAGGTGTAAAAGTGTATATTTTAACAGTATGTCACACTGAGACCATTGCTAGGTACTTTGTCAACGTTAATTATGAAATAGAGGAATTACATCCAAATGTTAATTTCATATATGTTTGTTCCTATCCATCTGCACATAGATATTTAAAACAAAAGGGAAAGCAATCTATTCTGTTACCCAGAATTATTCATTCATCAGTGAAGAAGGAGAATCACGAAGTTATTGAAACTAATAAGTATAGAGGAATGGATTTAGATGAATTAATTTATTTTCATAAAGAAATACAAGAAAATCCAAATAAAAATACAGGGCTATTAAAAGGAACAGCAAAGCGGTATTTGGATTTTTTCAATAAATTATTTGATGAATACAATATAAATAAAATATTGGTGTGGGGAGAGGGTCGCTTAATCACTGACATACCTGTTAAATTAGGTAAGAAAAAAGAATTGGAAATCTTTCATTTTGAACAGGGACCTTTCCAAACTATTATGTTCGATAGAAAAGGAATTAATTTCAATTCTTCTTTTAGAAATGTTGACCGCAATGCAGAGCACATTGACTTTAAATCCATAGATGATTTTATAAATAGAAAAAAGAGTCCTAAATATTATACTGAAAATAAAAACAGATATTTGAATAAAATTCAGGACTTTATATGGATGGCTCCCCCTAAATTTTTGCGTAGGAATATCCCGATTGACACACAAACTTTTGAATCATTTACTGATAAATTTTTAGAAGGGATTAATAGAGTGATACCTAAAAAGAGGGAAAACCATTCAATAGTACCTACCGGGAAAAACTTATTGTTGGCCTTGCAAGTGCCAGCTGACGCTCAAATGATACTGCATTCACCCAACTATAAAACATTTTTTGAAATGGCACAGGATATACACCAATCGCTTCCAAAGGGCTATAATCTTGTAATTAAAGAACATCCCCTTTATCAAGGTAAATATGATGAAAATTTATACACCTTGATAAATGAGAAGGACAATATTAAATTAGTTAATAATATCGAGTTGAATAAATTACTTGATAATGTTGAATTAGTCATTGTAAATAATTCAACGCTAGGACTTGAGGCGTTAACACAATATAAAAAGGTCGTTACTTTAGGTGATGCATTCTATAATAAAGAAGGTGTAGTTTGGAATTATGATAGAAATAAACATGATTTAAAAAGATTATTGATTCATGTGCTAAATTCCAAGGTAGACAAAGAGAGTATGGCTTTATTTTTGTATAATTTGTTCTATGATTATTTAATAGATGATCATCACAAAAATGATACCTTTTACAGCGCGAAGTATGTTGCTAGCAAAATAATGGCGGAGTCGTAAACTATGCTTAATTGGTTAGTTACAATCTTATTGTTATTAAATGTTCTTCATAATTCTGTTACCAGTGTATTTACTTGGGTAGAGGATATTAAATATGGTTTATTAATTATTGTTTTATTAAGCATTATATTTAAAGTGAATTGGAAGAACTTTAACTTCACATTTAGAGGTAACGAGTTATTAATACTAGTTTGTATCCTATTTTATATTACTATTAGTAGCTTAATTTCATCAATTAATACGAGCTTTTATGAATTGGCTGTTAGTTTATCAGAATTTATTCTATATATTTTTATAATTATAGGAACAAAAGAAAAAGTATTTTCATTGAGAAAAATTATTTTTTACAATTTTTTAGTTAGTATTGTTTTGTATATATTATGGGAAATGGATTTTTTTAGATCAATTGTACCTGGTTTAACAACGATTGGTATTATAAATAACAATGCATTAAGTTTTATGCTTCTGAGTTTCATTATCATTTCAAATTTTAATGTTTATCTAAAAAGTTTATTAACAGTATTTACGCTGTTTATCAGTATTCAATTAAATGCTGGAGGGACAATAATAGTAGGTAGTTTGTACATTATTAGTATAGCTCTTGTCTTTTTATTTAAAAGAATGTATAAATATTTGATTCTAATAACATTAAATTTATCTGTAATTGCTACTATATATTTATCTGTAAATGAAATATTTTTTATTGGTGATATAAATATTGATAATGCTTTAACCAATAGAATTTCGTTATGGAGTACGTACACGATTGAAGTCTTTAGTTCAGCTAAAAACTTAATATTTGGTGTTGGTGATACTACGCTTTTAGATACAAGTATTTTAGGTGTCCTAATCAACAACCCTCACAGTATGTATGTTACATTGCTTTTTGAAAATGGAATTTTGCTGCTGGTTATTTTTATGATTTTTATTAATTTCTTAGTAATTAAATACACAGCACCTAAATATGTATTATTCTTTCTGATTTTAAGCTTTTATGGTTTGATCTACCCAATGGAATTAGGGAATTTTCATGCGTATGGTTTGTATTATCTATTCAGCATTTTACTGTTGACTCAATCTAGCAAAAGGATGGATCTAATTGATTAAAATGTTTTCCTCAATATATAATGGTGTACTGAACATTACAATACTTAAAAACTTATATAAGAAACTATTTCCAGTTATTGTGAGAGATAAAATTTATAGAGAAATCTCCAATCCATATTCTCAATTAGAAGACGAGAATAAGATTATTTTTGTTCATATTCCTAAGACAGCAGGCAACGCAATTACTAAATCCTTATATAAGAAGCCAGCTGCAGGCCATGATAAATTAATAAAGTACAAAGAATCTAATGAAGAAAAATATAGGAGCTATTTCAAGTTTTGCATTGTGCGAAACCCCTGGGATAGAATGGTTTCAGCCTACCATTATTTGAAGGAGGGCGGTAAAGGTGGTAACGATGCAGACTTTGCCAATACATATCTTAGCAGTATTAATGATTTCAAGGAATTTGTATACAAGCTTCAAAATAAAAAGTTTAAAAATAAAGTATTAAATTGGATTCACTTTGTTCCTCAATATGCTTTTGTCTGTGATGAAAAAGATAATATAGAAGTAGATTTTTATGGTAAATATGAGCAACTCGAACAAGATTTTAATTTGCTTAAAAAAAGTGTGGGTATGACTGAAGCGAATATGATCATGGATAACAAGAGTAGCCATAATGCTTATTGGGATTACTACAATATGGAGATGGTTGAAATAGTGAGAGATATCTATAAGAAAGACATCGATATTTTTGACTATGAGTTTCCATATGAAAAGTTAAAATCAGGAGGTAAAAATGATTGATAAATTAAAATACGTTTACTTGTTGAGCTTCATAAAAAATTCAATCTTTGAAATTATATCAGTGATTTCCAGTAAGAATGTTGTCTTTGTTTATCAAATGGGTAAAGTAGGATCCCAAAGTATTAGAGAAAGCTTGAAAACTCAAGGTATAACCGCTCCTCACAAACATAGGTTAACATATAAGACTTATAAAGAATATGATATAGACTTTATGAAAAGACCGATTTACATTCTTTGGCTCAGGAAATTGTTAGCTAAAGTAGTGTCTAAGAAAAAAAACTTAAAGATTATAACTTTGGTTAGGGAACCAATTCAACGAAATATATCTGAGTTTTTTCAGCACTATAATGAGTTAAATTATAAAGGAATTTATAAAGGGGATCCTCAAGAAGTGTTCTTGTCAGAATTTCCTCAAGATATACCTTTAAACTGGTTTGACGATGAATTAAAGAAGGTGTTTGGAATAGACATATATAAATATCCGTTTGACAGGGAAAAAGGGTTTACTATTATAAGTGAAAATAACTTGGATTTACTAGTTATAAAATTAGAAGAACTCGATAACTTAGAAAAACAAATAGGCAAATTCGTTGGTTTGAAAGAATTTCGATTAGACACTGTTAATAGAGCTAGTAAGAAACCATATGGTGAATTTTACAAATACTTTAAAAGGAATTTAAAATTTACGGAAAATTATATAGAAGAAATGTACAACAGCAAATATATGACACATTTTTATACACAGGAAGAAATAAATGCTTTTAAAGAAAAATGGAAAGAAAGCATTAAAGACACTCAAAGTGTTTAGGTATATCAATAAGGTGCTAGGAGTGAGGAATTTGAAAGTCGTATCAATAATTCCTGCTAGATTTGGCTCAACAAGGTTTCCTGGTAAACCGTTAGCTAAAATAAATGGCAGACCTATGATTCAACATGTATATGAACAAGTGAGTAAAGCAACAAAGGTCGATGAAGTAATCATCGCAACGGATAATGAACAAATTGTTAAAGAAGTTGAGTCGTTTAATGGAGTTGCCTCTATAACCCAAACAAATCATGAATCAGGTTCTGACCGTATTGCTGAAGTAGCTAGTAACTCGGATGGTGATATATTTTTAAATATTCAAGGTGATGAGCCGCTTATCAGTCCAATATTGCTTGATAATTTGGTTGAGGAGGCAGAGGAAAATTTAGATAGTGTTATTACCGCAAAAACACAAATTGCAAAAGAAAACGATATTTATGATCCCAATATTGTTAAAGTTATTACTAATGATATTAATGATGCTATTTATTTTTCCAGATTACCATTACCATATAATCGCGCAGAAATGGACATTAGTTACTATAAACATCTAGGGGTTTATTGTTATCCTCGCAATATACTTGAAAAGTTTGTCAAGTTAACGAAATCAAAGTTGGAAAAAATAGAGATGTTAGAACAATTACGACTCTTAGAAAATGGGTATAATTTAAAAGTAATAGAAACGACTTATGATGCAGTTGGAGTTGATACTCCAGAGGATATAATAAAAGTTGAAAAAGTTTTGGAGGAAATGAAATGACAAAAAAACAAGTGAAAATAAATGAGCAAATAAAAATTGGGGGAAACAACCCATTTGTTTTAATAGCGGGTCCCTGTGTTATAGAGAGTGAAAAATTAGTGATGGAAACTGCTGAAGCTATTAAAGAAATTTCTACAAAACTCAAAATTCCATTTATCTTTAAGGCTTCTTTTGATAAAGCAAATCGTTCATCTATTCACTCTAAAAGAGGACCGGGGATTAATAAAGGTCTCGAGATTTTATCTCGTGTTAAGGAAAATTATAATATTCCTGTTACTTCGGATATACATGAGCCAGGTCAAGCCAGGTTAGCTGGTGAAGTACTTGATGTTATTCAAATTCCGGCTTTTCTCTGTCGACAAACAAATTTGTTGCTTGCTGCTGCAGAAACTGGAAAGATTATAAATGTTAAAAAGGGGCAATTTTTAGCACCTTGGGATATGAATAATGTTGTTATCAAATTGAATGAAGCTGGTAATAATAATGTTTTACTGACAGAAAGAGGTTCAACATTTGGATATAATAATCTTGTTGTAGATATGAGATCACTACCACAAATGCAGAAGTTCGATACTCCTGTTGTTTTTGATGGAACGCATAGTGTACAAATACCTGGTGGACAGGGTACTACAACTGGTGGAAATAGGGAATATGTCCCTTTTTTATCCCGTGCTGCGGCAGCAGTTGGAATGGATGCATTATTTACCGAAGTCCACCCTGACCCTGATAATGCATGGTCTGATGGGCCCAATATGTTAAAATTAGAACATTTAGAAGAGGTATTGAAACCTATTAAAGAAATAGATTCAATTGTAAAAGGATTAAACTAATCGGAGGGATAAAAATGTCTGTTGAAGTTAAAAAAGACTATTCATCTGACATCAAGCAGGTACTTAAATCAGAAGGTATGTCCATTCTAGAATTAAGTGATAAGGTTGGTGTAGAATATAATGAAGCGCTTGATCTTATACTAAAGTCAAAAGGGCGATTAATCGTAACAGGTATGGGGAAATCAGGTCATATTGGAAAGAAGATTGCTGCAACACTTGCAAGCACTGGTACACCTTCATTTTTCTTACACCCTGCTGAGGGGTTGCATGGAGATTTAGGGATGGTTACTAAAGACGATGTTATTCTAGCAATATCTAATAGTGGCGAATCACAGGAAATTCTTAATATAATTCCATCGATTAAGAGAATAGGAGCAAGGATGATAGCACTAGTAGGAAATAATAATTCTACTTTATCAGATAAATCTGAAGTAACCTTATGTTATGGTTCAATCAAAGAAGCGTGTCCTTTAGGATTAGCACCAACAACCTCCACTACTCTTACTTTAGTAATTGGTGATGCAATAGCAATTGCCTTATTAAAAGCACAGGATTTCAAACCAGAAAACTTTGCAGTGTTTCATCCAGGTGGGTCCCTTGGTCGTAAGTTACTTCTTACTGTTTCAGATTTAATTGAAGTTAATAAAAATAACCCTGTAGTTAAGGGGAATAACAATGTGAAAGAAGTATTGTTTAAAATGACAGAATCTGGACTTGGTGCAATTAGTATAGTTGATATTCAGGGAAAGTTAATAGGTATACTAACTGATGGAGATATCAGACGTGCTCTACAACAAGGCAATGATCTTTTTGAAAAACCAATTGAACATTTATTTAACGGGTCTCCTATAACAATAACATCAGATGTATTGGCAGCTGAGGCGCTTAAAGTAATGGAAGAAAAACGAATAAATGTATTACCTGTTATTGATGAATATAGTAAACCTCAAGCGATGCTTCATATGCACGATTTAACAAAACTTGGGTTATAAAGTTATGAAAATAAAACTAATAATAATGGATGTTGACGGTGTCTTAACAGATGGAAAACTATATTTCGGTAGTGATGGAACTGAGTACAAGATTTTTAATGTGAAAGATGGAATGGGAATAACACTTGCAAAGTCTGTCAGAATTAAATTTGCAATAATTACAGGGCGTGATTCTAAATCTGTGCAAAAAAGGGCAGAAGAATTACGTATTGATTATGTATATCAAGGTGTTAATGATAAGCTCCATGTGTTACAAGATATAATTATAAAAGAAAATCTTAATAAAGAACAAGTAGCATTTATAGGTGATGACATTAATGATTTAATTCTATTGGAGAATGTTGGTCATACCTTTGCTCCATACGATGCTGTAGACTTAGTTAAACATAATGTCGATACAGTTCTTTATCAAAAAGGTGGAGATGGTGCTGTTCGTGAAATGATAGATAGTATATTAAAGGAACAGTATAAACAAAAAGAAATCATAAATAAATATATAAACAATAAGGGAAAACTAAGACAATAGAAATTGTCATAATGCTTCATTGTAAAATCAAATGCAACAGCTAAATAAATAGAAAGCCATCGTGAAACCGCGTATAGTTAAGGTTGATCAAAACACTAAACATACGGAGGGCATTCACGATGACTGAATCCCATTGTACCACGAAGAAACGCTCGTTTACACATTTAACGGATATCGAAAGAGGACAAATAGCCGCCTATCTGGAAGCAGACCTGGGCATAAATGAAATTGCCAGGAAAATGGGGCGTAATGCCAGCACGATTTCGCGTGAGAGAGACCGTGGCACAGTCGAACAAATTGATACCCGTCGCAAACCCTACAAGAAATACTTTCCAGATGTGGGCGCCCGGGTTTACAGGGAGAATCGCAACCATTGCGGAGCTCATTCCACAATACTGCAGGCTTGGGAATTTATCGAATTTGCGGAAGCGAAAATACTGGAACAGGAATGGTCCCCTGATGTGGTCGTTGGGCGTGCCCGTTTGTCTGGAGAATATAACTATGTCCCGTCAACGAAAACTCTGTACAACTGGATTGATGAAGGGAAAATGAAGGTTATTAATATGGATTTGGTGCTGAAACTGCGCCGTTCAACCAAACAGAGAAACTCCCGCAAACATAAGAAGGTACTCGGGACAAGTATCGAAGAACGTCCGGCCTCCGTTGAGACTAGAGAGGAATTCGGACATTGGGAAATTGATACAGTCCTGGGTCACAAATCACGAGATGATGCTTTAGTGACACTGATAGAACGAAAGACTCGTCACAAACTCATAACCCGTATCCCGACCAAAACGGCACCAGCCGTAACAGAAGCTCTTCAGACTGTATTGACCGCGTATCCGGATGTCGGGAGCGTGTTTAAAACCATTACAGCCGACAACGGATCAGAATTCAGCGAGTTGTCGGAACAAGGCCGCGGGCTGGGAATTGACGTCTATTTTGCCCACCCCTATGCTTCCTGGGAGCGCGGAAGTAACGAACGTCACAACGGCTTGATTCGACGGTTTATCAAAAAAGGACAGCCCATTCACAACTACAGCGATGAACAGATTACAAAAGTTGCGAACTGGATGAATACACTCCCCAGGAAAATTTTGGGCTACCACACCCCGGAAGAAACGTTCGAAAAATTTGTAGATGGTGTGGCCTAGGCCACACCATCTACAAATTCAGAAAACCCTATATGGCGGTTTCATCAAAGGTGTTGCATTTAATATTGCAATTTAAGAAATTGTCATAATAAAGAGTCGTGGAAGAAATTTATTCATTCTTGGAATAAATATTAGTTAGCTTTTTATTTACTAGTTTAATAAAGTGAGTTATTTCTTCTGCGGTTACTTTAGTATCGGATTTTGGGTGTTGTTGAGTAGCTTGTTCGATTAATGGTAGCCCTTTAATATTTTCTTCAAATGCACGTGGGATTATGTGTATATGGATATGCCTAACTGCTTCATTGATAGAAACAGAGTATACTCTGTCTATATTTAGCTCCTCTTTTAGAATAAATTCAAGACTTTTAATGATAAAAGGTAATTCAGCTAATTCTTGATCTGTGAAATCAGTCCAATTTTCAATATGACGTTTAGGTTGAATTTTTAAGTAACCCAGTATATATGAATTTAAAGGTCCATGTGATATAAAAAAATTCTCATTCTCATAAACCAAAAGTCGATTATCATCATTAATAATATCCAAGCAGACTGTGCAGTCGTTCATTATTTTCCTCCTTATAGTTGATATTAATTACAGTAACATACCGATATAAAAACGAAAAGAAATGACATATTAGCAGTGTAGGTGATTTTTAATAATGAGAAAACCAAACGTCTTTATTGTAGGTTTCGCAAAATGTGGAACTACTACATTAGCCAATTTATTATCAAAACATAGTTCTATTAATATGCCTTCAAAAAAAGAACTACATTATTTTGAATCAAAATATGAGGATTTTCCTTTAAACGGCCCCGGAGATAGAAAAAGTCCTGAAATACAAAGTTTAGATGATTATTTATCTTTTTATAAAGGAGCAAGCGAACCATATCTTATAGATGCAACACCAGCCTATATTGTAACAGACGGTGTAGAAAAAGATTTATTCGAATTCAACAATGAAGCAAAAATTATAATTATGATAAGAAACCCTGTTCAACGATGTTTTTCTAACTATAAACACTTAGTAAGAGATGGCAAAGAAAATCTTGATTTTAATAATGCTCTTAAAGCTGAAGAAGAAAGACAAGAAAAGAATTGGAGTCAATTTTGGAGGTATAAAGATAATAGCTTATACCATGATAGAATTAAAAAATATTATGATTTGTTTGGCAAGAAAAATGTAAAAGTAATAATCACAGAAGAATTTAAAGAAAGCCAAGAAGTTGTTGTGGATAATATTATAGATTGGCTGGATTTGCAAAGAGAGCATATATATTCAGAAGCCACTTATAATAAATCTGGAGCTCCAAATGCTATTTTAAGAACAGTTAATACACTTAAAAAAGTGCGGCTATTAAATCGAATTGGAAAAAGTATTATTTCAAAAGAGAGGTTTGAAAGGTTTAAGAATCATAACTTACAAACGATTAAAATGGATGAAGAGGTAAACCAGTCATTAATGCAATTATTTGAAGATGATATTAAACAAACGGAGAGGTTAATAAATAAAGATCTCTCAGATTGGTATAGACGATTAAAGTTTAACAACTATGAGGGATGTAGATACACTTTAAATTATCACAATGAACGATCCTCTTTAAGAAAGTCATAAGG
>Ga0079226_10002458_pt1 | contig 14300 bp, 13 predicted proteins | sample Poulit2014_FD_76345 | JGI IMG/M metagenome (GOLD analysis project Ga0079226, IMG submission 76345) | Agricultural soil microbial communities from Georgia to study Nitrogen management - Poultry litter 2014 | ecosystem: Environmental > Terrestrial > Soil > Agricultural land | place: USA: Georgia... | reverse complement strand
TGGTTCTATTGATATTTTGTCTGGTGTTCCTTTTACAAATGAATTAAGTGAGAAGATGGATTTTTCAGAAGCCTACGTAACGTCATCTGTAGGTGTCTTAGTACCTATAGATAGTGAAATCGAGGATCTATCAGATTTACAAGAGGAAACTGTTGCAATTCAACTTGATACATTAGAATATGAGTTTTTAAAAAACATTCGTAATGTTCATATGCATATAGCCTACAACCAAAAAATAGCATTAGAAATTTTAACAAAGAAACGTGCTACAGCCTTTGTTGGAGATTATTTAACTGCTGAATATTTGTTAGAAGAAAACAATTTAGACAACGACTATCATTTTATCGAAAACTACTTATTACCTCTTGATTATTCTTTTTCAGTTAAAAAAGAAAACTATCAACTACTTCATACACTAAACAGTGGTATAAGACAGTACAAATTGACAAAAGAATACACCGAAATTTATAGTAAGTGGTTTGGTGAACTCGAAACACCTTTAAGTAAAAAGCTCAAGAAAATTCGTGAAGGTTTAATTATCGTTGTTGTAATAGCTGTTGTTATTTTTTTAATTGGTTTACGTTGGAATCGTCAATTACAACGAGAAGTGAATCGAAAAACAAAAGATTTACAAGTAACGAATAAATCTCTTAAAGAACAAATGAAAATCGCTAAAGACAGTGATCAATTTAAAGAACAAATATTAGAATCAAGTGTAAGAGGAGTTATTACGTTTGATAAGAAGGGCTTTATTTTAACGGTCAATAGCGCTACTTGTCGAATACTTCATCTAGAACAATCGCCTGTTGGAAAACAAATAAGTAAGGTTACTTTTATCAATGATATGTTGACTGGAAAAATACACAATGTGATGTACGATGGGAAAAAATATATCGGCCAAGAATATAAAATAAATAATGATCAGCACGGTATACAATATATTCGTTACGACATACAACCATTTTATGATGCTACACAATCAGTGATCGGTGTACTACTTATTTTTGAAGATATAACACATGAGAAAAAAATGAAAGATCAACTTCATGATCAAGAAAAAAGCCGTGCCTTAATTCAACTAGTAGCAGGAATATCACATGAAATTCGTAATCCTCTAACGTCAATCAAAGCTTTTATCGAAATGATTCCCTTTAAAATGAATAGTGAGCGTTTTCAAAATGAGATTTCAACCCATGTCCCAAATGAAATTGACCGTCTTAATCAACTTGTAGAAGGATTAGTTAATTATGCTAAACCAAAAAGTGAATATAAACAGATCTTAAACATTAGTTCAATTGCTCAATTTATCGTTTTACTATTTAAAAAGAAAATAGAATATGAAGGATTTGAAATGCAAATTGATATTGAAGAAGATCTTTATATGAAAATGGATGAGAATCAAATAAAACAAGTCCTTATTAATTTAATATTAAATTCAATCGAGTCAATGAGTGATAAAGAAAACAAAAGCGAATTATCTTTATATTTACGATTGTACTCTGAAAATAATAAAATTGTCATAGAAATAGAAGATGAGGGAATGGGAATGACAGATGAAATGATAGATTATGTATTTGAACCATTTTATACAACAAAAACAGAAGGAACAGGTTTAGGGCTCGCTATTACAAAGCAATTTATCATTGAAAATAACGGTAAATTGTACTTGACAAGTCAGTTAGGAGTAGGTACAAAGTTTATTTTACGTTTTCCTGAGGAGGTTTCTTATGACAAAAATTTTAATCATTGATGATGAACAAGCGATTTGTACTTCCTTAGAATTTGCCTTAGAAGATGATTTCTCCGTTCAGTCAACAACTGATCCAGTTTTTGGATTGGATTTATTAAAAAAAGAGACATTTGATATTTGTTTACTTGATTTACGAATTGGACAAATAAATGGTCTTGAAATATTAGAAAAAATCAATCAATACGATCAAACGATATTAGTTATAATGATGACAGCTTACGGTTCCATTTCATCATCCGTAGAGGCTGTAGAACGGGGAGCTTTTTCTTATTTAACAAAACCACTACATATGGAAGAACTCCGCACCATCATTCGCCAAGCAGAACATTATTTAGAACTAAGTAAAAAAGTAGATTACTTAAGTCAAGAACTTCAAAAAAAGTATTCATTTGCAGAAATGGTCGGTAAAGGACTCGTCATGCAAAAAGTATTTGACCTCATTGATAAAGTTAAAGATATTGATACAAATGTGTTAGTAACCGGTGAAAGCGGAACTGGAAAGGAGCTTGTTGTACGTGCGATTCATTATAATGGCAACCGTAAAAATGAGCATTTAGAAGTTGTAAATTGTTCAGCTATTCCCGAACATTTATTAGAGAGTGAATTGTTTGGGCATGAAAAAGGTGCTTTTACAGGTGCTCTGCAAAGTAGAAAAGGGAAGTTTGAATTAGCCCAAAATGGGACACTTTTTTTGGATGAAATAGGAGATATGCCGCTCCCTTTGCAAGCAAAATTATTGCGAGTAATTCAACAACGAGAAGTAACTCCGCTAGGGGCCGAAAAAGCAATAAAGTTAAATGTTCGAATCATTGCTGCAACGAATAAAGACTTACACCAAGCTGTTCAACGAGGAGAGTTCAGGGAAGATCTCTATTATCGCCTCAATGTTGTAGAAATTCCACTCCCAGCATTGAGAGAAAGGAGACAAGATTTACCTTTATTAATTGACCATTATAGAAAAGTTTTTAATAAGGAATTAAATAAAAATATAAAAGAATTTTCCCCTGATGTATTACAATGGCTTTTAAATTACGATTATCCCGGAAACGTAAGAGAACTAGCAAATATTATTGAATCAGCCATAGTCGTCACTCAAGATGATGTAATAGAATTAATCGATCTCCCCCAGAAGCATATCAAGGAAGAAGTTCACTCGAAAAAGCAATCTGACGATGTAGATACTGCAATAAAACAACTAGTTGGTCTATCCCTAAAGGTAATTGAAGAAAAGGTAATCATTGAAACGTTAAAAAGAAATAATCATCATAGAAAGAAAACAGCAAAAATATTAGGAATTAGTGAAAGAGGATTAAGAGGAAAATTACAAATGTATAAAGAGAACGGAAAATTTTTCTGACGAAGGAAAATTTTTCCGCTTTTTATTTATGCGTTAAATGTAGGCGCTTACATATGGCGAGGTTTTAACATGGCATGTATATTGCAACATTCACAATAACTACAAAAAATGGAGGAATATTTATGAAAAAGTTATTTTTCCCATTATTTGCATTTATTTTGGTATTAGGAGCATGTGGAGGGGGAGAAAGCGATAGTGCTAGTGAACCAGAAGGAGAGGAAAACGGGGACTCATCATTAGATGATCTGTTTGTAACACTTGCTACTGGAGGAACATCTGGGGTGTATTATCCATTGGGAGCTGGCTTTGGCACAATTTTGGAGGAGGAGTTAGGTATCGATACATCTGTCCAAGCGACACAAGCTTCCGTAGAAAATGTTAATTTAATTTTAACCGATCGAGCCGAACTCGCTCTCATTACAGGGGATACAGCTTTCCAAGCATATGAAGGAGTAGGTCCATTTGAAGAGGATGGCCCGAAAGAAGACTTATTATCTATTGCAGCACTTTATCCAAATTATTTACAAGTTGTAACGACAGCAGATTCAGGAATTGAAACATTTGAAGACTTAAAGGGAAAAACTGTGGCTGTAGGGGCACCAAATTCAGGGACGGAATTAGCTGCACAAGTACTATTTGAAGGACATGACATGAGCTATGACGATATTACACCTGACTATTTGTCTTTTGCAGAATCAGTTGAACAAATGAAAAACGGCTTAGTTGATGCAGCTATTATTAGTAGTGGAATTCCTAATTCGGGAATAATGGATTTAGACGCGACACACCCGATTAAATTAATTCCTATAGACGATGAAGCTATGGATTATTTAACAGAAGAATATGTTTATCTAAATGAGACAGTTATTCCAGAAAATACGTACAGTGTAGAGGAAGATGTGCCAGCATTAGATATTACTAATGCCATGATTGCAAGTAAAGAGTTAACGGAAGATGAAGTATATCAAATTACAAAAGCAATCTTTGAAAACTTAGATGTTTTAAGAGAAACACATAGTGCTGCGGAAGATATTGATATTTCCCATGCAGTAGATGGTTTAGCAATCCCATTACATCCTGGTGCAGAAAAATATTTTAAGGAAGAAGGCGTTTTGGAATAATGTATAAAAATAGGAGTCTAGCTGGACTCCTTTTTCAACATAAATCTATTGTTATTTTTACTATAGTTTCCATTATGGCCGTAATCGTTTCGTATTTATTTTCTACAAATAACGATCTTGTCATAATTATTCAAGATCAAGAAACAGGTGTTGAATATGTTAAGAGTAAGATAATACCCGAAGATGTATTGACGATACAATGGGAACACTCAGTGGAAAAAACAATTTGGCAAGAAAAGTTACAGATTGATCAGGAAGGATCGATCATCTTAACAGAAACACGTTTTCGTTCCTTTGGAGCGGGTGTTCCTTTTAAAAAAGATGGCTATACAACGATTGAAGATGGATTTGTTGTAATGAAAGGTTTAGAAGAAGAAAAGAAAGAGTATCAGTGGATTCACTCTCAAAAAGCACAATTTAAAATTTTTATAAATGGTGAAACACTTTTACATCCAACAGATATTCCCCATCATCATAAAGCGGAAATTATTATTAAGAAGGGGTGACAACGTGTCTCAAGAAAAATTAACCAAAGAGGGAAATGACTCGGATGGACATTTGGAAATTTTAGAAAAGTATGATGCGGAATCAAGGTTTAGAGTGTTCAATAGCAAAAAAATCACATACCTTATTTCATTTATTGCAATTAGTTTTTCGTTATATCATTTATATACAGCTGCTTTAGGTCCTCCAGCAACATTAAAGCACCGTTCTTTACACGTAGCCATTGTACTACTTTTAATTTTCTTATTATATCCTGCCAAACGCAATATGGATCGTACAAAATTGGTTTGGTACGATATTGTCTTAGCTCTTGTTTCCCTTTTAACAACTATTTATATCATTGTAGACTATTTAGGAATTATCCAGCGCGGGGGGATCCCGAATCAGTTAGATATTATTTTTGGTTTCGCTTTAATGATTTTAGTTCTCGAAGCAGCAAGAAGGGTGACTGGTTGGGCTTTACCTATTTTAGCAATTCTTTTTTATTTTTATGCTTTATTTGGTCGGGGATTTTCTGGGATATTTAAACATCGTGGTTATGAATGGGATATCGTTATCAATCAATTATATGTAACAACGGAAGGAATTTATGGAACTGCCATCGGTGTTTCTGCAACTTATATCTTTTTATTTATATTATTTGGGGCAATTTTAGGTCGATCTGGTATGGGACAATTTTTTAATGATATTGCTATTGCGCTTGCTGGCCATACAAAAGGTGGGCCAGCTAAAGTAGCAGTATTAGCAAGCGGGTTTTTAGGAAGTATTAACGGTTCTGCTCTAGCGAATGTAGTAACGACTGGAGCATTTACCATTCCTCTGATGAAGAGAATAGGATATAAAAGAAATTTTGCCGGTGCGGTGGAAGCAACGTCATCAGTAGGAGGACAAATATTACCTCCAGTAATGGGAGCTGCTGCTTTTATTATGGCAGAAATGTTAGGTATTCCTTACACCACGGTAGCCTTAGCTGCAATTTTACCTGCCTGTCTATATTATATTGGTGTCATTATGCAAATTCATTTACGCGCATCCAAAGTAGGACTAGAAGGAATGAATAGAGATGAAATTCCAAAATTACGTGACGTAATGAAAGAAAAAGGGCATTTAATGATTCCACTAATATTTTTAATTTATATGTTATTCTTTAGTGGGAAAACGATTATCTTTGCTGCATTTTGGACGATTGTTGCCACTGTTATTATCGCCCAACTGCGTAAAACGACAAGAATGACGGTAAAAGACTTAATGGGAGCATTAGAAGATGGGGCTCGTTCAGCGTTAGGTGTAGCGATTGCCTGTGCAGCAGTAGGTATTATCGTTGGAGTAGCTACATTGACAGGTTTTGGATTGAAGTTAGCAAATGGAATCGTTTTAATCGGTGGAGAAAGTTTATTTTTAACACTTTTTTTCACAATGATTGCATCGATTATTTTAGGAATGGGGTTACCAAGTATTCCGACATATATTATTACGTCAACAATGGCTGCACCGGCTTTAGTCCAGTTAGGTATTTCACCATTTGTGGCTCATATGTTCGTTTTTTATTTTGGTTTATTCGCCAATTTAACTCCTCCCGTTGCCTTGGCAGCTTTTGCTGCAGCAGGTATTTCAGGTGGAAACCCAATGCAAACAGGTTTTTTATCCATGCGATTAGCGATTGCAGGCTTTATTGTACCGTTCGCTTTTGTATACAATAGTTCATTACTTATGATTGATACAACATTATTGGAAGGAATTTTTGTAATTATTTCTTCGGTTGTTGGAGTGATCATGTTAGGGGTTGCAGCAGAAGGCTATTTGTTTACAACGGTTGCTTGGCCTTTAAGAATCATTGTTTTGGCAAGTTCAATCATGTTAATAACTCCTAATATATTATCGGATATACTTGGCACTTCCGTTGTGATCATTACATTAATCATTCAATGGTTCAAACGGAGAAAAGATACTAAGTTATCAATCGCTTCGTAGTAAAGTAAGTAGATACAATTAACCATCTAGTATTCATTCAAAAACGTATTCATCCTTGTGCGGACATATGGAATGTATTCATATTCAATGGAAAATGTTTTTATAATAGCTGTTATAAGAAATAATTACTATTCTTTGCTATACTTAATGTAAGTCCGCATAAGGAGGAAACGGAAGTTGAGTTATGGAGCTAATTTAGAAAAAGAAGCAATGCACGTTTTAAAAGATACGAGTCGAACATTTTATATTCCAATTACCTTGTTAAAACGAGAACTGAGATTAACAGTTGGCTCCGCTTATTTATGTATGCGTGCAATAGATGAGATAGAAGATCATGAAACAATGGATGCTAATGTTAAAGAGACATTATTAAGAAAAACGAAAGACTTATTATTAGCGAATGGAGATTTTGATTGTTCTACTTATCTAAGCTCCATTGAACCATATCGAGCAGATTTACCAGAAGTAACGGTCCGGTTAGGAGATTGGCTCAAGATTTGTCCAGAAGGAATTGTTAATAAAGTGAAAGAAGCTACCGCTGAAATGGCTGGAGGAATGGCAGACTGGGTAAAAAAAGATTGGGTCATTAAAACGAAAGCCGATTTAGATAATTATACATATTATGTAGCAGGGCTAGTAGGAGTCATGCTTTCTGATATATGGAAATGGTACGACGGAACAGAAACGGATCACGATTTAGCGATTGGTTTCGGTAGAGGTTTACAAGCCGTAAATATTTTACGTAACCAACATGTGGATTTTGCTGAACGTGGTGTCCGTTTTATCCCGGAAGGATGGACGAGGGATGACGTTTTTGATTATGCACGGGAAAATTTAAGGTTAGCAGACCTATATATTAAAGACATACATACACGAACAATTACGTTATTTTGTAAAATTCCTTTAGCTTTAGCAAAACGAACGTTAAAATCTATGGAAGACGGAAAAGAAAAAATGACACGACAAGAAGTAGAAGAAGTAGTCGCAGAAGTAAAAGAAGAGAAGTAAGGGATTGTCTAGATGACTGGGCAATCTCTCTTTTATTTGGGAATTTATTGAATTATAGATTAGAACCGCTGAATTATATTGTAGAATAGCTGAATCATTTGTTAAAGTGCTGAAATAGAGTAAAAAGTCGCTAAATGTCTCTAGAAAACCGCTGAATTAATTAGTGTGCTAACATTTGTTTTTACCTCATAAATAACTATTTTTATCTGTGTGCAAAATCTTAGGATATGATTACATTGTATAAAATTGACTAATTTACACGCCATTTTGACAAATATACTTGTCAAAAAATAAATATCATTTACAATTATCCTAGAGGTGATGTGAAATGAAAAGTCGGCTCAAAGAATTAAGGGCACGGGACGGTTTAAACCAAACACAACTTGCAGAGCTAGCCAAAGTTTCGAGACAAACGATTAGTTTAATCGAACGGGAAGAGTTTGTCCCTTCGTTATTGTTCGCGGTTCGGATTGCACGGATATTCGATGAACCGATAGAAAACATATTTTTCTTTGAGGAGGATGAATTGTAAATGAAGTTATTAAAACAATTAATAATTGGTGCTATAGTGGGATTTTTTGGTGCATTTTTATTGTTAGGTGTTTCTGAAATTGACTTTTCAATCTATACTGATGCAATTGTTATCGGATTATTTATTATCATTTTAATCCTATGGGGATGGAGTTTTTTATTACACAAACAAATAAAAAATTTGGATAGTAAGGAACTAAAAGGGGAGGAGGAAGATGAAGCGGATGTTTTAAAGTATAAAAAAATTTCAGACTATATGTTATTTGTACAATCAAGTTCAGTTATTTCGTTATTAACATTATGTATTACAATAACTACGCCACTGAACATAACATTAATTATTATAAGTATTATTTTTTTAATAGTTAGTTACTTCCTAGCCGTTACCGGAGTAAATTCTATGCGTCGTATATATCCGGAGCGTAATCTTCCAAAGATTTCAGATTCAAAGTATGAAGAAAAATTGTTGGAGGCCGCAGATGAAGGTGAAAAGTATGTCATTATGCAAGGTTTATATAAAGCTTATAACTTATTAAATGTTGTATTAATCTTTGCAATTGTTGGATCAGCGATTTATTCTATGGTAGCAGAAAGTTCACAGGTTTTTTCTATTGTACTAATGAGTATTGTGCTACTTTTAGTAAATGGAAGATATTTACTCGTTATTCGAAATAAATAAAAATGGATGGGAAAATTTGGAAAACTGATTATTTGTTTTAGAGGTGGATTATCCTTAAAATAGAGGAAAATGTACAAATTATTTAAGGAGGAGTTATCATTGACACAATTAAAAGAGCTTTTAGAAATAGATGACTTACAGGAAGTGTGGGAAACATCTACAGAAAAACCGGTAATATTGTTCAAACAAAGTACAACATGTCCGGTTAGTGCGGAGGCATTTACCGAGTTGCAACGGCTTTTAGATAGTAATAATAAAGATATTGCTGCTTATTACGTTAAGGTGCGAGAAACACGTCCTGTATCTAACCAGATTGCAGAGGATTTAGGTATCCAGCATCAATCACCACAAGCGTTTGTCGTAAAAAATAAGGAAGCTGTATGGAATGCTTCTCATAATAAGATAACAGAAGAAAGTCTTACGGAAGCATTACAAAACGCTTAAAACGTATCATTTTTTTTGAATGGCGGTTTAGGGCCGATATGTAGAGAGTTTTCGGAAAATGTAGGGATGCGCACCCAATATGGAGAGATTTACAAAAAGAAGTAGAGAAACGAGACTGACATGTAGAGATTTACAAAAAGAAGTAGAGAAACGAGCCTGACATGTTAAGATAATCCAAAAAATGCGAGATGCGGCGCTAACATGTAGAAATACCCACCCAACATGTTGAGATACCCTAAAAGATGTTGCGTTCAAATTCTAACATGTCTAGTTTAAGAAAACTTATATATATAAAATGAACTGAAAGACTGTTCCGTTTTGCGAAACAGTCTTCTTCATTGTTACTTTCTCTCCATTTCCCCTGAAAATGTAACGAGCAAAAATAAAAAGAAACTTACTAATAAGATGGTTCCGCCGCCAATATAAATAGGTAAAATAATCGCTTTGGAGTCTCCAAATGGTTGAAGGTATTGGAGCCATAGGCCAATCGACAGTCCAGCTGCTCCTACAATGCCCGTCCAACCTTGTGCGCCCATTAATTTCGTTGCTCTTACACGAAATGCTTTATAATAAATTCCCCACGCAAATAATGATAACCAACCTACGACTAATATGTGTGCATGAACGGGTCTAAAGGCAAGTGAACCAGCACCTGCCATATGAGAACCTAATATCGCACCGACTAGACCAAAAACTGCCGAAAAACGAATGAGTCGTTTACTCCATATATCATGCATTTTGTATTCCTCCTATTCATTCTCTTTTAATTGTATATTTCGAAGATGAACAGAGTATGAACAAAAGATTACAGTTTATTTTGGCAAGTAAATTTTAAATGTAGTTCCTTTCCCAAGTCGGCTTTGAATTTTTATCTTACCATTATGGAGATCAACGACTTCTTTAACAATGGCTAATCCTAAGCCGGTTCCTTCAACATCAGAATGTCTAGCATCATCCACACGATAAAAGCGCTCAAAGATATAAGGGATATTTTCTTGAGCAATACCTATTCCATTATCTTTAAAAGAAACAACTACGTGATCTTCTTGATCCAACACATATACTTCAATTGTGCCGCCAAGTGATGTATATTTTAAGGCGTTAGATAAAATATTTTCCCAAATTTTTTCTAAATAAGCTTTGTTTCCACGAATGGATACAGGTACAATGTCAGCGGTAAGTGCAATGTTCTTTTCCTCCATTAACCAACGATATCTTTGGAGAACTTCTTTTATTTGGCAATCGAGTTCAACAAGTTGATGTTCTAATTGTTCACTTTGTGCATCGAGTGAAGTAAGAAGTAATAATTGGTTTGTTAAAACAGATAGTCGCTCTGTTTCAGTCTCAATTATCTCTGTATAATGAAGTCGTTCTTTTTCGGTTGTTTGTTGATCATATAGTAAAGCCGTATAGCCTTTAATATTTTGTAAAGGCGTTTGAAAATCATGTGAAACATCGTTAATAAATTGTTTACGCATTTTGTCTGCTTCATGCAGTTGATCAGCCATTTTTTGAAAGCTCACAGCGAGTTCTCCAATTTCATCGCCTCGTTTTGTCGGGAGGGAAACTGAAAATTGTTCTGCACCGATCTTTTTAGTTGCATGAGTTAATTCTGTAATTGGTTGAACAAGTTTCCTTGCTACAAATAACATAGCAACTAAACTAATAATAGCCATTCCGATGAATAGCCCACCAAGTAAGACATGAACTTCTGAAAAAAGCATTTTAATATCTGGACGTAGAAAGAGGGCATACGTTTTTCCTTGATGTGTAAAAGAAGTTCCTACTGTGTTTGCTGATTCATCTGAGAAAAAACCGGTAACGAACGTTTCTTTTGGCAGATCTCTCATTCCGTGATACACATCGCCATTTAATACGTTATCGATTGCTTGTTGGGATAAATTGTTTAAGCGAAATTTCGAGCCAAATAACGTACTGTTTTTATCCTCATCTACTAAAATGATTTTATACCCTACACTTGCTTGCGTTTCTAAGTATCGCTCGATATGAATATCCTCTTGGTCCATCATAAATTGGGCAATACTTTTAGCAATGTTCAAGTTCTTCTCATCATTTTGAGCCCTCATTTGCTGATGGTAATATGTGTTAACGGTTAAAAATGCAATAATTGCACTAGAAATCATAATCCCTATCGTTAATAGGAGAAACTTTCCGTATAAAGATCTCACGATTCTTCCACCTCTAATTTATAACCAACCCCACGAACAGTTGTGATTCGTACTTCAGTGGAAAAAGTACGCAGTTTTTCCCGTAATCGTTTAATATGGACATTTAACGTTTGTTCATCACCTTCATAATTGATTCCCCAAACTCGTTCAATTAAGAAATCTCTCGTAAAAACTTGATTTACACGGGAGGCTAGAACAAATAATAATTCAAATTCTTTTAGTGGCAAAAACAATGTTTTATTACCAACGATTACCTCATAACTCTGTCGGTTGATTGTTATAGCCCCCACTTTAAGAATCGGATCGACGGATTTTTCATATCGCCGTAAGATTGCTTGAATACGAAACAATAATTCTTTTGGCTCAAAAGGCTTCACAACATAATCATCAGACCCTGCTAGAAATCCTTTTTCTTTATCTTCTAACTCACCCTTTGCTGTTAGTAAAAGAACAGGAATGTCTATTTCTCGTAATTTTTTAGTTAAGGTGATCCCATCCATTTTTGGCATCATTACGTCTACGACAGCAAGATCAGGGATTTCATTTTCAATTACGTCAAGTGCTTCAAGACCATTTGTTGCTTTTAATACAGTATAGCCAGAACGGGAAAGGTGAATGCTGATGAGATTTAAAATTTTTTCATCATCATCAACTGCTAAAATTTTCATGTTTTACATCCTTTCTAAATAAAGGTATTGACCCTAACGTTACGTTATATTTTATAGTAGATATTGAGAGGGGTGATAGAATTTGAAAGTAAAGGAAGTTGCAGATTTAGTAGGTATAAGTGTTCGAACACTTCATTATTATGATGAAATAGGTTTGTTAACGCCGGATAGGACTACGAAATCGAGTTACCGCTTATATTCTGAACGAAACTTAGAGCAGTTGCAACAAATTTTGTTTTTCAGGCAATTAGGCTTTCCTTTAAAAGAAATTAAAGAAATTTTGAAAAGCCCGACATTTGACCAGATAGAATCACTCGAAGTGCATCGTGAAGTACTATTAAAAAAACGTAAAAATATCAATACGCTCATCCAAACAATTGATAAAACAATCCAATATAAGAAAGGGGAAATTATGATGAGCAGTGAAGAAAAATTTGCTGGGTTCAACTTTGATGACAATAAGTATGAGGAAGAGGCAAGAAAGTTGTGGGGGGATGAAGCGGTCGATCAGTCAAATAAAAAAATAAATCAACTGACAAAGGAAGAAAAACGAGAGATGGAAAAGCAATTTGATGAAATTTATAAAGAATTAGCTAGTGTTCGTCATTTCCCTCCCGAATCTGATGAAGCCCAAGCCGTAATTAAACGATGGTGGGATTATTTAAACAATATTGGATCGTATTCCTTAGATGCATTTAAAGGTTTAGGGGAAATGTATGTGATGGATGAACGTTTTACCAATAATATTGATCAGTATGGGGAAGGCTTAGCACAGTTTATGTGTGATGCCATGAGAATTTTTGTAGAACAAAAGAAAAGGTAGTTTAAAAATGTAAGCTGAATTATTTTATTTTGCGCTGTATTACTTTGAAATCCGCTGAATTGATCGACTTTTACGCTGAATTTTAGGTTTATTCGCTCAATTGAACGCCCTTTACGCTGAATTCAATTCAAAATGATAACTGACATTGACCATCTTTCATTCTTTCACTAAAATAAACTCATAAGTAAACAGTAAATACATTTAGTAGAAGGATGATAAAAATGGGCGAAGAACGATTAGCAAGCATGATTGATCATACATTGTTAAAGCCTGAAAGTACAAAAGAAGATATTTTAAAATTGTGTAAAGAAGCTAAGGAATATAAATTTGCAACGGTTTGTATTCATCCACATTGGGTTAGGAGTGCAGCAGAGGTTTTAAAAGACTCACATGTTGGAGTTACGACTGTCATTGGATTTCCACTAGGTGCAACAACTACCTTCACAAAAATAGCCGAAACACGGGATGCGATTGCTTCTGGTGCAACAGAGGTGGATATGGTTATGAATATTGGAGCTTTAAAATCCACTGACGATTTGACAGTATATCATGATATAAAACAAGTCGTAAATGCTGCAGATCACCAAGCTGTTGTAAAAGTAATTCTTGAGACGGGACTATTAACGGATGAAGAAAAAATACTAGCGTGTAAGTTAGCAAAGGAGGCGGGAGCAGATTTTGTAAAAACGTCTACCGGATTTGGACCTGGAGCTGCGAACATAGACGATGTTAAATTAATGCGAGAAACGGTTGGCTCGGAAATGGGAGTAAAAGCGTCAGGAGGTGTTCGAGATACCGAGGCTGCTAAAGCGATGATTCATGCAGGAGCAACTCGGATAGGGGCAAGTGCTGGTATTGCTATCGTAAAAGGGGAAAAGGGGAGCGGATATTAAAACAATTTAGTTACAAGTATCTTAAGGGCACGACTTAGCATTCTTGGGTTGCTAGTTGTTATTTTCGTTATCCGTGGTTAAATCGGGAACTCCGTGGATAATCTGAAGTGCGTGCGTGGTTATTTTTTCCCGTGGTTAAATTGGCAACTCCGTGGATAATTCATAGGCACATGGTTATTAACGTTTTCTCGTGGTTAAAATAGATTCTGCGTGGTTATATCGTGAAATCCGTGGATAATTCATAGGCACATGGTTATTAACGTTTTCTCGTGGTTAAAATAGATTCTGCGTGGTTAAATTGGGAACTCCGTGGATAATCCATATGCACATGGTTATTAGCGTTATCCCGTGGTTAAAATAGA
>Ga0079226_10002457_pt1 | contig 14307 bp, 9 predicted proteins | sample Poulit2014_FD_76345 | JGI IMG/M metagenome (GOLD analysis project Ga0079226, IMG submission 76345) | Agricultural soil microbial communities from Georgia to study Nitrogen management - Poultry litter 2014 | ecosystem: Environmental > Terrestrial > Soil > Agricultural land | place: USA: Georgia... | reverse complement strand
GCCGAATTCATCCACGGCATAACCGCTGATCGTCACCATCAGCAGGAACATCGCCAGCATGATGAAGAAATTAAATATGAATATGATGATGAAATCTTTTGTCCAAAGCCTTTCCTTTGCCATCCAACCATTCCTTAAATTAATATAATATGCATTTCAAACCATACGAGAATCATATCATACTGCACTTTATAACTCCCATGGATTTTAGGGGAGCCATGAAAAATCAGCTCCACAGATTCCAGTACAGGAGCGCCGCAAGTATCGACATGATCAGGAATGTAAGGCTTGAGAACACCGCCATCACATAATGATCCTTCCTGCTCAGGACACCTTCTTTGAATGCGAAATACAACGTCGGGGAATGGATCGGCAGTATATTCGTACCGCCGATTATCATGATGACGATGAAGGCAAGGGTGAGGGCCGGTACACCGGTCATATCCGCGTACGAAATCATGACGGGGAATATCACAATGACAGCTGAAGTCGGTACGATGAAAATCATGCGGAATAAAAACATGATCACTGCGACGATGATGATATTGATGACTGTGCCAGCATCCTCCGGCACCAGGCCGATCAGCTGCTTTGCAATCATGCGTGCGGTACCGTTCTGATCCAGTATCACGCCGAGGGACAGCGATGCACCGATGAGCAGGAAGTTTTCCCAGTTGAAGGCACGTATATCCTCGTTGGTGATCAGCTCTATCTTCGGCAGTGCATACAGCACGAGAAGGATCATCGGCGGCAGAAGCGTCGGCACATTTCCCGGGTCCGTGAATATCCAGGACAGTATCATCAGACTGAATGTGATGATTACGAACCAGAAGCGCTTCGTGGGCTTATATTCATGATAATCCGTACCGGGTGGATCTTTGTCCATGGTAAAATCCTCCGCACTTTCTGATGGATAGGACAGTTTCAGATAGAACCATGAAAACATGCTTGTAACGATGAGTGCACACCACAGCGGCGGCGCGATGATCAGAAACCAGTCAAGCCAGCCCAGGTCGGCAATTTCATAATCTTTCAGCAGCTGGGCCGCAAGTACGGGGTAGCCGCCGCCGGTGTACACGATCATCGTACTGTTCTGATTGACTAGTCCCGTGACATACATAGCATATTTTTTGAACACACTGTCCCCCGGGAAACCGAACGCTTCATTCATACTGCCAACAAAAGGCAGCACTGTTTTCAGCCTTGCGAATGCAGAAGGCATCAGCACCGGCAACAAAGACATGAAGACCGGCAGGATCAGTGCGATTTTACGGGGTGTGATGTTTTTGATCCCCAGTATCTTTGAAGAGATCACTTTATCTGCATCCGTCCTGATGAGCACCTGGCTCAATATGGAGAGGATCAGTATGAAATAGAGTGCAGAGGAAAGAAACCCGGCCATGGCATCTTCCACCGAGTCTGTCAGGTTCAGGATTATTATCATCGCAAGTATCAGTATGCTCACCGCACCGGTCGGCATTTTCGAAAATGTCCACAGATAAATGGCGAGCAGCAGGAGCGAAACGGTTCTCTGCTGTTCCGGATTGAAATCACGGAGAATGGTATCCGGGGCAAAAATTGCAAAAAGGATGATGCCGGCAATTATTGCTGCGTGCACCGTCCGGGACTTGAACCTGCCTGTAAACTTCATGTTCATCACCTGTTATGATCCGGATTCATGTCACTTCCCAGATGCCGCCTCCTTTAACATTACCCTTTACAGGACATCCAGAACCCAAAAGAAACGGGATGCCCGCTGGGGCATCCCGTTTCTTTGAACCTTAACCCGTCTTATGGAACATCTTGTTCTGCACGGCGAATTTATGGGCCGCTTTGGCAACGCCGCGGCCTTCCTTGATGGCCCATACGACCAGGCTCTGTCCGCGTCTTGCATCCCCTGCAGCGAACACTTTCCTTCTGTTCGTCTTATAGTTCTCTTCGTCTGCTGCAATCTTATTCTGCTCCATATGAAGGTTGAAAGCTTTCGGCAATTCGCTCTCCACACCTTCGAAGCCGATGGAAAGGAGGATTAGATCCGCCTTGAAATATCTTTCCTGATCCTCAAGCGTCATCCCGGACAGTGATTCCTGTCCAAGCACCTGGGTATTGACCCCTTTCAGATCACCAATCATATCCACATCATATCCCATGGTCTGTACACCATAGGCACGCGGTTCGATGCCGAACTTCGCCTGGTACTCCGCATGCGCATAGTCCAGTTTGAACGTCTGCTTTTCGAGCGGCCAGAACGGGTTGCCGTTCATTTCATCGGGCAGACGGTCGTATTTATTGAACTGGAAGACGGACTTGCAGTCTTCACGCAGTGCCATGGCAACGCAGTCCGCTCCTGTGTCTCCGCCGCCGATGACGATGACATGCTTCCCTTCGGCGGTGACCCCGGGCTCATCAATCTCACCGAACTGGTATTTCGTCTGCTCGGTCAGGTAGTCCATCGCAAACTGGATGTCACGGCTCTGGCGCCCCTCAAGCTTCAGATCCCTCTGTTTCCTGGCACCCACTGCGACAATCACGGCGTCATATTCTGCGTCGAGAGTGTCGTAAGTGACATCGGAACCGACATTCACGTCACAGATGAACCTGATGCCCGCTTCCTGCATGATGCTTATGCGTCGTTCCACCACTTCCTTATCCAGCTTCATGTTCGGGATGCCGTATCTCAGCAGACCGCCGGGTTTCGCGTCACGCTCATAGACATCCACATCATGGCCCCACGAATTCATTTCATCGGCGGCCGTAAGACCCGCCGGCCCGCTGCCGATGATGGCGATGCGGGTGCCCAGGCGGTGCTTCGGTTTCCTCGGCTTCACCCAGTCCTGTTCGTAGGCCTCATCTATGATGGTGCGTTCTATCCCCTTGATTGCCACCGGTTCGCTGTTGATGGCGAGGACACATGAAGATTCACACGGTGCGGGACAGACACTGCCTGTAAACTCAGGGAAGTTATTCGTCTCCGCCAGGCGCTGGTAGGCTTCCCTGAAATCCCCCTGATGGACGAGGTCATTCCATTCAGGGATATAGTTGCCGATCGGACAGCCGATCGTCTCTTTGCCGACACCGGTGCCCGTCTGGCAGAACGGGGTGCCGCAGTCCATGCAGCGTGCACCCTGCTCACTGGCCTCATCGTTGCAGAAACGGTGCTGGAAAGCATCATAATTGCCGACCCTTTCCTTGAGGTCCGCTTCGCCCTGTTTCTTTCTGTCATATTTCAAAAACCCTTTGAACTCTCCCATACGGCAGTGCTCCTTTCTAATGGATATTCATCTTTTCAAGTTCATCATCCGCTACTTCCATTTCATCGTTGAATGCATTCAGTTCCGCCTCTTTTCTGGATTGTTCCGCACCCAGTCCGAAACGGATCTTCTGCTGCATCTTTCTGTATTCTGCCGGAATCACCTTGATGATCTCCAATTCACCGCTCTCAATACGTGCGAGCGCCGTCCGTGCCTTATCACTGCCGGTGAAGTAATTGTGGCCATACAGCAGATGCTTCACCTTCTCTTTTTCCTCATCATCTGTGACATGTCCCAGTTCAATCATTTCACCGTTCATATTCACTTTGTTTTCCGCAATGGATTTCTCATTGATGATATATGCAATGCCGCCGCTCATCCCCGCAGCAAAGTTTTTACCAATCCCCCCGAGTATTACAGCGCGGCCGCCGGTCATGTATTCAAGACCGTGGTCTCCCATCCCCTCGACGACAACTTCCGCACCGCTGTTCCTTACACAGAAGCGCTCTCCGGCCATGCCGTTGATGAAAGCCTGGCCGCTTATGGCACCGTACAGGCATACATTGCCTGCGATGATTTCATGGCTGCGGTTCACATTCGGCGCCTGCACTATGATGCGCCCGCCGGAAATCCCCTTACCGACGTAGTCATTCAGATCCCCGGTATGGTGCAGTGTGAGTCCCTTGGGTATGAAGGCGCCGTAACTCTGGCCGCCGTGTCCGAACGTGTTCACCTTATAATGATCATGACCGAGCGTGTCCATGCCGTGCGTATTGGTGATGAGGCTTCCCAGTCTCGTACCGATGTTCCTGTGCCTGTTCTTCACATGATAGGCCGCTTCGTGGCTTTCTCCCGTTTCCACCTGTTCTTTAAAATCCGGCAGCATCGTCAGGTCATCGAGCGACCATTCGAACGGATGCTCCTGCCCCTTCGTCTTTCTTCTGTCCCCTTCGATCTGCATGAGCAGCGGTGCGAGATCAAGCTCACTCATCTGGTGCTGCGCCGTCTTGGCCGTATCGACCTCAAGATGTTCAACAGCACCGACAAGTTCATCCATGGATTTCAGGCCGAGTTCCGCGAGGATCTCCCTGATGTCTTCAGCGATGAAGTGCATGAAGTTGACGACATGCTCCGCCTTTCCGGTAAACAGCTTTCTGAGGTCACCATTCTGCGTGGCGATACCGACAGGACATGTGTCCTTGTGGCACACGCGCATCATGATGCAGCCGAGTACGACGAGCGGTGCTGTGGCGAATGCGAATTCTTCCGCGCCGAGTGCACACGCCACCGCAACATCGCGCCCGGTCATCAGCTTGCCGTCCGTTTCAAGCGTTACGCGGGACCTCAGCCCGTTCAGCTGCAGTGTCTGATGCGCTTCGGTGAGGCCGAGCTCCCACGGCAGGCCGGCGTGCTGTATGCTCGTGATCGGCGACGCCCCCGTACCGCCGTCGAAACCGCTGATGACGATCTTATCGGCATATGCCTTCGCCACCCCTGCAGCGATTGTGCCGACGCCATCCTTTGCCACCAGCTTCACTGAAATATCCGCGTCCTTGTTGGCGTTCTTCAGGTCGTGTATGAGCTGCGCCAGGTCTTCGATTGAATATATATCATGGTGCGGCGGCGGTGAGATCAGTCCGACTCCCGGTGTGGAGTTTCTGATCTCCGCCACCCACGGATACACTTTCTGGCCGGGCAGCTGGCCGCCCTCGCCCGGTTTTGCACCCTGGGCCACTTTGATCTGTATCTCTTTGGCACTGTTCAGGTACTGGCTGTTCACTCCGAAACGGCCGGATGCCACCTGTTTGATGGCGCTGTTCAGGTTTCTGTCGTCTTCATCCGCTTCAAAACGTTCGGGATTCTCCCCGCCTTCACCACTGTTGCTTTTGCCGCCGATCATATTCATCGCCTCGGCGAGCGTTTCGTGTGCTTCCTGGGAAAGTGAACCGTAGCTCATCGCCCCCGTCTTGAAACGTTTGACGATTTCCTCTTTCGGCTCCACCTGGCTGAGGGGGATCGACCTGCCCGCCTTGAACCTGAGCAGATGCCTGATGCTCGAATGATGGCTGTCGTGCATGTAGTCCCTGTACTCCCTGTATGACTCCCCGTCATTTGTACGGCATGCCTTCTGCAGCAGGCGGATGGACTCCGGATTGATCACATGATGGTCGCCCTGCTGCCTCCTCTGGAACTTGCTGCCCGCTTCAAGATACTCGAGCCTCACGTCCTGCATCTTTTTATTCCTCATGTCAATATCCCCGATGGACAGCCCGCCGATTTTGGACGTTGCGCCGCCGAAGTATTTCTCCATGACCGATCTTCCGAGACCGACCGCTTCAAATACCTGCGCACCATGATAGCTCTGGACTGTAGAGATGCCCATTTTCGCCATCACTTTGATCAGCCCTTCGGTGAGGGCCTTATTGTAGTCGGTGACAGCTGTATCGTCCCCGCCGGATACACCCGCCATCGTCTCCTGTGCAATGTATGGGAGGACTGCATTCGCACCAAAGCCGATCAGCGCAGCCACATGGTGCACTTCCCTCACCTCGGCAGTCTTCATGACGATGCTGGTCCTTGTCCTCAGTTCCTCTCCGATCAGCGCCTGATGCACTGCACTCGTTATGAGGAGGGACGGCATGACATATACATCATCATCTGAAAGTATCCTTTCATCCGTGAGAACCAGCACGCCATGCGTTTTTGCTTTTTCCACCGCTTCAGCGGCGGTCTGACGGACTGCCTCCTCAAGCGTTCCTGTATACGTGATGTCGATTTCGGCAACACCGAGCTTCAGTACATCCTCACGGTCGAGTGTACGGTGATCGATGACCGGACGTTCTATCTGCACCCTGTCCAGTGCGGAAATATCCGGCGCAACCAGGTGCCCTTCGCCGCCGAGATAGGTGATTTCACTCGTCACGATCTTTTCCCTGTAGGAATCAAGCGGCGGATTCGTCACCTGTGCGAAATGCTGCTTGAAATAGTCGAAAAGCAGTTTCGGACGCTCCGACAGGAAGGCGAGCGGCTGGTCAAAGCCCATCGCGCCGATCGGATCCTTCACTGCACTGGTCAGCGGCTGCATGTACTTTTTGATGTCCTCTTTCGTATAACCGAAGCGCACAAGTACATTATGCAGTGTCTCTGGCTCGATCTGTCTGCGCTTCAATGGCGGCAGATCCACAGACCCGCTGCGTTTCTGATCCATCCATTCACTGTAGGGTCTGTCCGTTGCGATGCTGTGTTTCAATTCATCATTTTCGATGATCCTTGAAGCATCAAAATCGACAAGCAGCAGTTTGCCCGGACTCAGCTGGCCTTTGTACATGACATCATTCTCTTCAACATCGACTACGCCGACTTCAGACGAATAGATGATTTCATTATCATTCGTGACATAGTAGCGTCCCGGCCTGAGACCGTTCCTGTCTGTCAGCGCCCCCAGTTTATGATTGTCGCAGAAACTGATCATCGTCGGACCGTCCCACGGCTCCATCAGATAACTGTAGAACTCGTAGAAATCCTTGACGGCAGGATTGTCGTAGGACTGGTACTTCCACGGTTCCGGAATCATGATCATCGCCGCCTGCTCCGGCGTCATCACAAGGCTCATGAATTCCAGCACATTGTCGACCATCGCAGAGTCACTGCCATCCATGTCGATGATACTTTCTATTTTCCCGCCCTTCTCACCGAAAGTGTCAGTGAGCCACTGCTTCGTACGCGCCTTCATCCAGTTGGCATTCCCTTTGATCGTGTTGATTTCACCGTTGTGCATCAGCAGCCTGTTCGGATGCGCCCTGGCCCAGCTCGGAAAAGTGTTCGTGCTGAACCTTGAATGGACCGAGCCGAACTTCGACACGTAACGCTCATCCTTAAGATCCACATAGAACATCTTGATCTGGCCGGCACGCAGCCATCCTTTGTACACGATGGTTTCACTGGAGAACGATGCCACATAATGTCCCACATCCGCTGATTCCAGATTCTGTTCAATCATCTTCCTCATATAATAAAGATCGAGCGCGCCGCTCGTGTCCGTGATCACCTGGATGAACTGCGGCATCGTCTGCTGGACATGGGAGGCAATCGCGTCAACATTGACCGGGACTTCCCTGAAGGCGATCAGTCCATGCCCTTCTTCATCCACCGTGTTTTGCACGACTTCCTTGAATGACTCAATAGAGGCGTCTGCATCAATCAGATACATACCCACTGAATATTCACCGAACCGGGGAAGTTCCGGGTACTCTTCTTTTAAAAGATCATGGGGAATCTCGGTCATGATGCCGGCGCCGTCCCCTGTCACTCCGTCAGAACCGATGCCGCCGCGGTGATCCAGTCTCTCCAGCATTTCGAGGGATTTCCGGACGATATGATGGGAGCGCCTGTTATCCATATTTGCATAGAAACCGATGCCACATGCGTCGTGTTCGTTTTTAGAGTCATACAGACCTTTTTGTGTGATCGATTGATATAAACTCATTTTGAGTCACCTCTTTTTTTCAGAATATTTATGTAAGTATATATTATCCATACATGATTCGATATAATCAATATATCAATGATATAATATCAATATCATAATTAGATTGGTTGTGAGCGGATGGAGATAAAACAGCTGAAATATTTCGTGGAAACCGCCAGACAGGAGCATATGACGGAAGCTGCCATGGTGCTCAATGTCGCCCAGTCCGCCCTTTCCAGGCAGATCGGTCTTTTGGAGAGTGATCTGGGGACCGCATTGTTCAGAAGGGAAGGAAGGAACATCAAACTGACAGAGGGGGGCAGGTCATTTTACGAGGATGCGGTGCAAATACTCGATTCCATTGAGAGTTCCAAAGCAAGACTCATCGATGCAACGGACAGGAAGGAACATACATTCAACATCCACATCACCCGGTCGGACATGACGGGTAAAGTGCTCCAGTCATTCAACCACTTCATAAAGCAGGATGAAGCGATCGAGTTCACCATCCATTCCGAATCAGAGGAAGCACTCGGGGAAAAGCTGCTGGATGAATCCCTCGACCTTGTCATATCACCGCAGAAATTCAATGACGGAGAGCTCCGGAGCACGTTGCTTTTCGAGCAGAACTATTATTATGTATTCCGGCAGAAGAGCGGGCTCAACCTTCCCGTGCAGGCTTCATCCAATGAACTGGAAGGGCTGCCCCTTGCGGCGTTCGATCCGGTCATAGAGATGGAGCGCCTGTTCAGAAACAGCAGGATACACAACTACAAAGACCTTTCAATCATCCAGCATCTCCTCATCGACCACGGATACGTTGCAATCGTCACGAGTGATGAAGCCAGGCAGCTGACCTACAATTATCCGAATTTCACCGTGCACAGCCTGAAGCACCTGAACATAAAGCACCCGATGTACGCAAGCATGCACAAGGACAATGAAAAGCCCTTCGTCGCAAAATGGTACAGCCGGCTGAGGCAGGAGTTCATGTCGATGCATTCCTCCTATCCGGACTGATCTCCTCCCCTCATGATTAGGCATTTCCACAGAGGGTATCTGGAAAGCAGATTGAATTTACAGGAGGAATATCCAATGAACAGAGAAGACTTCACAAAAGAACTCCAAAAGATACTCGATGATAATAATATCGGCACGATGGCGACCGTAAGGGATAATAAGCCGATGAGCCGTTATATGTATTTCTATAACGAAGGACTCACGCTTTACACCTATACTAGAAAAGGGACGTACAAAGTGGAAGATCTCGAAAAGAACCCGAACACCCATATCCTGCTCGGCTACGAAGAACGCGAAGGACTTGGTGAGCGTTATGTGGAAATAGAGGGCAAGGCGAGCCTTCCCGAAGATGTCACCCCTGATATCGATGAAGTCATGGCCAAAGCAGGAGAGCTTTATGAAAAACTTAAAGGAGAAGATGACATGCAGGCGATCCGCGTTGACATTGATGAAGTCAGGATCATGAATGACGGCGGCAACGCGCCGGAGCCTGTCGATCTGTAGAAACTCAGGCAAATAACAAGTAAAAGGTGCGGCCCAGTTTCGAACTGGCCGCACCTTTTTTGGATCATCTCTTCAATCTTCCGATTATCTGTTCCGTCACTTCGTCCATGGTGTTGGTCCCTCCGACGTCCGGTGTGAGGAAACCGTCCGCCGTCACACTTTCCATCGTTTCAAGCAGCAGTCTGCCCATCTCTTCCTCCCCATGGTGATCGAGCAGCATCTTCGCCGTCCAAATCTGGCCGATCGGGTTGGCGATGCCGCGCCCGACGATGTCCGGCGCCGAGCCGTGGACCGGTTCGAACATCGACGGATGCCTGCCGTTCAGGTTGAGGTTCGCCGAAGGCGCGATGCCGATGCTCCCCATGATTGCCGCCCCGACATCCGTCAGGATATCTCCGAACAGGTTGCTTGCAACCACTACATCATAACGTTCGGGATGGGTGACGAAGGACGCTGCAAGGGCATCGATATGCCTTGAAGCCGTCTCTATCCCTTCAAATCCAGTCGCCGTCTCCTTGAACACTTCGTCCCAGAATGGCATCGAATGGAATATGCCGTTGGATTTCGTTGCACTGGTCACATGCCCCCGCCTCGCTCCGGCCAGCCTGAAGGCATGTTCCATCGCCTGCTTCGTCGCGCGTTTCGAGAACACGTTGTTCTGTATGGCAATCTCGTCCTCCCCCTGGTACATCCGGCCGCCGACCGAACTGTATTCGCCTTCGCTGTTTTCACGGACGACCATAATATCGAAATCCTTCGGGTTCAGAAGCGGCGAGCGGATGCCGTTGAAAACCTTCGCCGGACGGACATTGACCTCAAGCTGGAACTCCCTCCTGATCTTGAGGAGCAGCCCCCACAGGGAAATATGATCGGGCACTTTCGATGCATCGCCCACCGCTCCGAGGAATACACTGTCAGACTGGCCGAGCCGCTCCATTCCGTCAGGAGCCATCATGCTGCCGTGCTCCAGGTAGTAGTCACATCCGTAACCAAACTGCTCATATTCAAACTTCAGTCCGCCGTGTATATCAGCGATCGTATCCAGCACCCTCAGGGAAGCGGGCACCACTTCCTTCCCGATTCCGTCCCCGGGTATTACAGCAAGCTTTATGTTCTTCATATGCATCCTCCAAAATTCTCATATTTTCTACGGCCAGAAACCGATCCATCTCCAGTAAGTATACGCCACCAGTGTCATGATTACGATACTTGCAAGCGTCGCCCATATGCCCGGCCACAGGAAATCCTTCTGCGTCACCCGCCCGGTGCTGTGGGCGACAACGTTCGGCATCGTCTCCACGACAAGCAGGAACCCGAGGAGCAAAGAGACCGCCGAAGCCACGGACATGACAGCAGGGTCCAGACCGGCCTGTGCCGAAACGCTGATGAGGACAGGCAGTATCGTTATGACCGCCGTCGAGACATTCGTCACGCCGAGGTGATAGACCTGGGACAGAATGATCACGATCGGTATCGCAAGCCACGGGTTGCTGAACACCTCTATGAATCCCTCTGGCGACAACAGCGTCTCGAGCAGGTCGATTGCGCCGGATTCGATCAGTGAGTAGCCGAGGGACAGCGTCGCCCCGAGCAGAAGGATCATGCCGAAATTAACATCCAGAAGCTTCCTCCACTCGATGAAGCCCGTGCCCGGCATGGCCATCAGGACAACCGCACAGAGTGCCGCAAACGTTGGATGATAGCCATGCAGTGATTCAGTCAGCCACAGGATGATGGTGAAAACCAGTATCGTCAGACACTTTTTCTCATCCATGGTGAACTTCCCGAGTTCCCTGTTTTTACGCTTCATTTCCTTATGGAGGTTCTCGAACGATTCCACCTCCGGCGGATAGCACTTCCAGACGATATACATGATGACCACCACCAGCAGTATCCACATCGGCGCTGTATAGATGAACCACTGCAGATATGAAATCGACACATCCGCATACAACCTGAGTATTTCGACGGCAAGTATGTTCCCGATGGCAGCAGTCAGTACCGCCACTCCGCTTATATTGCCGCCGAACGCGGAACCGATATACAGCAGTCTGCTGAAATTCGAATTTCTGCCTACACCGGTTTCTTCTATTATATTCGACACGATGGGCATCATCAGAGTCGCACGGACAGCGGTGGCCGGGATGAAGAACGCCTGGACCTGCATCAGTATGATGAATCCTATGTAGATGCCCTTTGCCGATTTCCCCATCACAGCAAGCAGGGAATACGTCATCCGCCTGATGAGCAGCGTGTGATTCACACCGATTGCCATCATCATGCCGCCGATGATCAGGAAAATCGCCGGGGAGGCAAAGCCGCTGAAGACGGTTTCCATATCAACCGGTTTCAGCAGCAGAAGGAGCACCAGGACGAACACAGCAGTCAGCCCGATCGGGATCGGTGCAAACGCCCACAGCACCAGCGCATACACCATGATCGCAATCGTGCTCCGCGCCGGCCATCCGATACCCTCAGGCAATAAAAAGAGGACTGCCAGGAAAAGGACCGTGGCAGACAGGAGGATGAGCCATCTGCTGACTAGATGATGCGCTCTGCCTTTGCTCACCTTCCCATCCCCTTTCAATTTCCTGAATATTTTATCATTATAACCATTATGCGCCTAGTATTGTTTCGGAAACAAGTGTTTCCGAATATAGATTTAAAATAAATATTTATGTAAGAAAAGGAATCCTTATACCGGGATTCCTTTTCTTATTTATTCTACTTCTATACTCGGTTGTTTTTTTCTGACTTTAATACTGCTGCTAACAAACTTCTGGATTATGATTGCAGAACCAATTAATGCCAAAGCAATTAAGTCAGTATATATACCTGATATCATCAACAGAATAGCAACAGCGAATAAAATTATTCTCACATACCATGGCGCAACTCTTTTATAGAACCATCCTTGTACTGCAGCAGCAAGGAAATACACTCCCAGCAATGCAGTTACAGCAGCGAATATGATGCTTATATTACTGTCACTCAATAATAGAAGTTCCGGGCTGTAGAAAAGCATGAAAGGTACTATAAATGCAGCAAGTGCAATTTTAAAAGATTCTACCGACGTTTTCATAGGATTAGTACCAGCTATACCTGAGGCTGCAAATGCAGCAAGTGCCACAGGTGGTGTAACGGCTGATATGACTGCATAGTAGAAGACAAACATATGAGCAATCAGAGGCTCTATTCCCATGTCGATCAGACCTGGAGCGACTACTGAAGCTGCTACGGCATAGGCTGCAGTTGTAGGCATCCCCATCCCCATGATAATAGAGAGGATCATTGCGAAAAGTAGTGCGAAGAACATGTTATTATCAGCGATGGATAGCATCATTGTACTGAATCTTTGGCCAACTCCCGTCAATGAAATTACACCAACGATAATACCGGCACAAGCAACAATAGCAATGATTTGAAGAGCATTTTTCATACCCAGTTCAAGCGCTTCAAGTACATGCATGAGTCCCATCCTTGTTTCTTTTCTGAAAAGACTAAGGACAAAACAAGCTACTATACCAATCGAACCGGCAAAAATGATGCTGTATCCGCTTACAAGAAGACCTATAAGAAGTAATATCGGCACAAAAAGATAGGCTTTTTTCAATAGTTCACCCATTTCAGGCAACATTTTCTTAGGTAAGCCTTTAAGACCATTTCGGAGAGCCTGAAAGTCTACCATGAAATATACAGAAACGAAGTACAATATTGCTGGAATCGCTGCTGCAAGAATAATTTCCGTATACCCTATCCCTGTAATTTCTGCCATGAGGAATGCCCCCGCCCCCATTACAGGAGGTAGTATCTGGCCACCGGCTGACGCTGTGGCTTCAACTGCTGCAGCAAACCTCGGCTTATATCCTGTTTTTCTCATCAACGGTATCGTTAGAGGACCAGTAGTCACAACATTACCTGCTGAAGTACCGTTAATCGTACCCATAAGAGCAGATGAGAAGACTGATACTTTTGCCGGACCACCACGCATCCACCCTGCAATTCTGAATGCGACATCCATAAAGTATTGCCCAACACCTGATTTCTGCAGAAATGCACCGAATATGATGAATAAAATTATATATTTGGCTGAAACCGCCGTGGTTACACCAAAAATTCCATTCAGGCTATAAATATAGGTTATAAATCTTTCGAATGAATATCCATTGTGGTTTAGAATTCCGGGCAAATAAGGACCGGCGAACGAATAGAAAATGAAAACACCTGCCAGGATTGGCAATGTCCATCCACTAGTTCTACGGGTGATTTCCAGTACAAGGAACACACCTGTTGCGGCAACAATAACATCCATCGTAGTCGGAGCTACCCCAACTCTGAAAACAAGGATAGATAGATTCCAGAATATATAACCTCCTGCAAAAAGTGCGGCAGCCATGAATAACCAGTCAATGACAGGTATCTTATTAGATTTCGTTTTCCAGCCTTTATAAAACATAAGTGTCAGCAATACACCGAAAACAATATGTGTACTTCTAAAAATCCATGGATCTATCGGGTTGAAGTTTAAAATGTATAGATGATACAACGCTCCTGCAACTGCGATAAACATGAACATATAACGTTTCCAGCCAGTCAAGTCCCTTGTCTTATCCGATGATTCCGTCGCTTCTTCATCTACCTCAGTATTAATTTTTTCATCTTCTGTGCTTTCTGACGTCTTTTTTTCATTCAGTTTATCTACTTTGCCAGTTTCCTTTTCAGACACTTCATTCAATTCTTTGTTTCCATCAGCCATCCATACCCCTCCTTGATGAATAGTCACACCTGAAATCATCTCGAGTCATTACTTATAAAAATTTGCGGATTTCATCTGTAATTTATGCGCTGTCATTATTTGTTTCTTCTTCGTCTTTTTCTTCAGTCATATTCTCTTCATACCATTCTTCAGGATACAATTCTTTCGGAATGTCTACTCCTATTTCTTCGTAATAACGTATTGCACCAATGTGCAATGGGTATTCTTTATTTCTCAATATCACTTCAGGATCTTTAGCTTCAGAAGCAGAATTATGGGTACTGATCATCTGATCGATATTTTCATGG
>Ga0079226_10002456_pt1 | contig 14313 bp, 13 predicted proteins | sample Poulit2014_FD_76345 | JGI IMG/M metagenome (GOLD analysis project Ga0079226, IMG submission 76345) | Agricultural soil microbial communities from Georgia to study Nitrogen management - Poultry litter 2014 | ecosystem: Environmental > Terrestrial > Soil > Agricultural land | place: USA: Georgia... | reverse complement strand
CTCGATCATGTCGCCCTGCACCGCAGAGGACACAAAGTTGATTTCTGACATCATTTTGGTCACCGCACGGTGATTACCCAACTGCAGAATCGCATAAATGGCCGCCTCTTCATCAATCCAACGTAGCAGTGCGCCACCAAATAGCGAACCGTTGGCATTGAGATCCTCGGGCTTAACCCATTTACGGGTATGGAAATTCATCCCGTCATCAAGGACACTAAAACGTTTCGTACGCGGGGAATGTTCAGCTTCCGAATTGTTTATCATGGCTTCAGCATAGGTCGCCGGACACCAAATCCCTGATAGCGGCCATCACATTTGTTGTGCTAGCGAACACCTTACGCTGTGCGCTTTTGGTTGGCCACCAGAGCTTCAAGACGCGCCCCGAGACGTAGCAAAGTAGCTTCCGTACCGATACGGCCAATGGCCTGAACTGACCACGACATGCCGTCGTCGTCGGTTTTGATCGGCACCGAAATGGCGGGCAGGCCTAGTACGTTGACCATCGAGGTATACGGCGTAAATTTGCACTGATACTCATAGTCATCCTGTGGCTCCATGGCCGAGAAGGTGCCAACTTTTGGTGGCGTAAAGGCCAAAACCGGAGTCACAACAACATCGTAGTTGCCGAATATGCGGCGCGTATCCTCAGCCCACTGGCTAAGGTCCTCGATAGCGTGCTGGTACTGTTCGTCACTGCGCGAACGCGCCTGGAGCAGAAAATCTCTGGTCAGGGCCTCGAGCTGTTCTTCGGCGCCCTCCGGTAATGGCATCTTCGATAGGGCAGTGGTCCACACCGTTTGGAAATTCTTGTGATATTCCGGTGGGTAAGTAAATTCCATTTCGTCTACACTGAGCCCATCACGGCTCAGCAGCGTGATCGCTAAGGTGAGTGCCTGCACGGCAGATTGGGCAAGCGTAATATCCAAATCTGGTTGAAATGGTGCCGCCGTGGTATACCCGATTGACAGTTGACCGGCTGAAGATTTGCCATCCTGGGCAGCGGCCACATACCGGCCGCGCTGCTGGGTAGGATCCACCAGAGTATCCATGAGCATGGCCGCATCCTCAACGGTACGAGCCAACGGACCGGTGACCGAAAGATTCGTGACGTCATCGCGCTGCTCATCGGTGGGAATAGTGCCCCGCCCGGGCTTGAGCCCAATAATACCGGTGGCAGCAGCAGGAATACGGATCGATCCACCGCCGTCAGTTCCCGGACTAACCGGAAGCATACCGGCGGCCACGGCAGTGGCGGCCCCACCCGAAGAGCCCCCGGCCGTCAGTTCTGGGTTGCGCGGGTTGCGGGCCGGATCCGAGATACTATTATCCGAATGACACGACAGCGCAAACTCCGGGATAGTAGTTTTACCCACCAACACGGCACCGGCCGTTTTGGCATTTTGGGCAACCGGGTCATCCTCGGTTTGTTCCGGAGAATCCGCTAACAGTTGGGAACCAAAGGTGGTGACCATGCCGGCAATATTTACCGTATCTTTGAACGCGATAGGCAATCCGTGCATTGGCCCGACGACCCCGGTGGAAGCATAAGCAGCATCCAGTTCATCGGCCCGAGCCAACGCGGCCTCGGCATCCACCGCCATAAAAGCGCCAAGATCAACCTGCTGTTCTATAACAGCTAAAAAATGTTCAGTAACCTGCCGTGCAGTATATGTTCCGGCGGCAATCGCATCGCGCAGCTGCACCGCGCTCAACGAGCCAATTGCGTGATTTTCGGTCATGGGTTAACTCTATACGTCTCTGAGCTCAATGGGATGGGTTTTGCTGGCAGCTCGGCGTTTTGATGTTTTACGATAGCCACATGAGTGACTTTGAAACCTTTACTGTCCAAGAAGTACCCGATGAAGCACACATTCTTGATGTGCGCGACCCCTATGAATACGAAGCCGGACATATCCCCGGAGCCATCAATATCCCGTTAGACCAGCTGCCCATCCGCATCGACGAGCTCGACCCCGATACCGACTACTACGTCATCTGTCGGACCGGCGGTCGCTCGGCCCGTGCCACCCCGTACATGGAAATGCATGGTTACTCGGCATTCAATGTCGCCGGAGGCTGCGGCGCCTGGTTAGAAGCCGAGAAACCGCTAATCTCTGAAAACGGCCAAGACCCTATCGTGCGCTAACCACATAACGTCGTGCCGCCGGTGCCGTAAGATAGGCAACCATGAAATCGTTTGCGTATCTGGGCCCAGAAGGCACGTTCACTGAAGCCGCCTTGCAAAGGGTGCCCGAAGCTCGTCGGGCAACAACGCTTGCCGCCGGCTCGGTTATCACCGCGCTCAACCATGTTCGGGCGTCTGAAGTCGACGCCGCTGTCGTCCCGATCGAAAATTCGGTAGAAGGTGGCGTGTCGGCAACACTTGATGAAATTGCTGATGGCGACGAACTTCACATCACCCGCGAAGTATTAGTCCCCATCAGTTTTATGCTGGTGGGCCGCCCCAACGGGCCGACCGAACTTACCCAACTACGCAGTGTCGCCACCCACACCCACGCTTGGGCACAAGTCCGCGGCTGGGCTGAAGCCAATATTGCCCAAGCCGACTTCGTGCAAGCCTCATCAACCGCAGCCGGGGCCCGCGGGTTGCTCGACGACTCCACCAATTATGATGCCGCCGTATGCGCCCCGCACCTGGCGCGCAGCCTAGAGGTGCCCGTATTGGCTGAAGGCATCGAAGATACCCTGGGCGCGGTCACCCGCTTCGTCGTCGTCGCCCGCCCCGGCAGTCTGCCAGAACGTACCGGCTCCGATAAAACCTCGGTGGTCGTACCCCTACCCGATGATCACCCCGGCGCGCTGGTACAAATCATGAACCAGTTTTCCACCCGTGGCATTAACCTCTCGCGCATCGAGTCGCGGCCCACCGGTGAATATTTAGGTAAATACTTCTTTTCCATCGATATGGAAGGCCATCTGGGCGATGAGCGCGTCAAAGCAGCCATCGCAGCCCTGTATCGCATGTTTCCGGGGGTGCGCTTCCTCGGATCGTATCCGCGCGCTGAACCAGTGCCCTACTCGATTCCGGCTTATACCACCGACGACGCTTACCAACGCGGCCGTGCCTGGGTACAAAACATCCTTGACCGATAAATGCCGGCGAGTTAATCGTCCTGGGTAGTGTGAGCAGGAACCCGGACTCTTAGAGACAGTGGGATGGTCTCAGCTTGAATCTCCTTGACCTTCGGGATCGGATCGCCATCGATCTGGGCCACCAGCGGTTCATCAAACACCAATTTGCACGATCTGGCCTGCACCGTGGTGACCCGGGGACTCTTGCGTTTTGCGGTCAATGCCGCACTGGCCACCTGAATCCAATCGACCAGATGGCGCGGATCCAATAATGTCACATCCAGCAGCCCATCATCCATGACGGCATCGGGCAACATATTCAGCCCGCCGGTCAAATACCCACAATTGGCCACCATGGCTGAACGCACCCGATAACGCTTGGCCTCGCCACCATCGGTAGACATCAGCACAGTGTGACGTTTGCCCCGCAAATGTCGTACCCCGGCTTCGGTATACGCCAACCAGCCTGCAGCAGCTTTTAACCGATCCGAGGCCGAATGCATGATCTCAGCATCATAGCCAGCACCAGCAATAACCACCGAAACCATATTTTCTAGTCTGCCATCGGCATGCACCACATCCAATGAGACCACATCAACCGGGCGAACCCGACCGTTAAAAGCGATCGAAATACACGCATGCACATCATTAATCGGCAAATCCAGGTTGCGAGCCAATAGGTTGCCCGTACCGGTTGGAATAATACCCATGTGCACATCGGTATTGACCAGCATTTTTGCCGCCGCACGCACCGTGCCATCCCCGCCGGCCACCACAATGAGTTGAGCGCCGTCGTCAATTGCCTGCTGTGTGGCGGCCAAACCGGAATCCTTAGGAGCAGTTGCATAAAATTTTGGTTCATCCAGCCCGAAAATTGCGCAGGCCTGGGCGACCAACGGGCAAGCCTGTTCGGCAGCAGGCTTAGAGGGGTTGTAGACCACTGCCACCCGGTTTAACACCCCGAGTGTTGAAGCCACCTGCGGTAGCTCATAGGCCTGGGTTAGCTGATCGGAGAGTTCTAAATTCACTGTCCGAACCCGCTGTGCCCGGCCTAAAGCCCGACGCCATGCAACTGTGGCGGTAATAGCTGCAACTAAGCCGCAAAATGCCACAACAAACAGCACAATCGTTAACGGATCCATGTCAACAAGTGTAGGTGACACCCGCCTCGGGTAGGCTGAAGACTGTGATTGACATTAAGCACCTTGCCGAAAACCCTGAACTGTACCGCGCCTCGCAACGGGCACGCGAAGACGACGAAACCCTGGTCGACCAGATCATCGCCGTCGACAGTGAACGCCGTGCCGCACTGCAGGCTTTTGAAAATCTGCGGGCTGAGCAAAACGCGCTGTCTAAAAAGATTGGCCCGGCATCCGGTGACGAAAAGCAAGCCCTGTTAGCACAAGCCAAAGAGCTCTCCGAAAATGTCAAAGCCGCACAAGCACAGGCCGATACCAAAAATCAACAGCTCGATGAACTCAACAACATCTTCCCCAACCTGATTATCGAAGGCATCCCATCCGGTGGAGAAGATAACTTCGCTGTCCTCAAAGAAGTCGGCCAGCTGCCCGACTTCGACTTTACGCCCCGCGACCATCTGGAACTGGGCGAAATGCTCGGCGCTATCGATATGGAACGCGGCGCAAAAGTCTCCGGGTCGCGCTTCTATTTCCTCAAGGGTGTTGGCGCCCAACTAGAGATGGCCTTAACGCAACTGGGCATGGACCAGGCCACCGAGGCCGGCTTTACCCCCATCATCCCCCCCACGTTGGTTCGTCCAGAGGTGATGAACGGCACCGGATTCAATGTCGAACACGACGACGAAATCTACCGGATCGAAAAAGACGACCTCTACCTGGTAGGTACCTCCGAAGTCGCCCTAGCCGGTTATTATGCCGATGAAATCCTCGACTTCAACAATGGTCCGATCCGTTTTGCCGGTTATTCCACCTGTTACCGCAGGGAAGCCGGAGCCGCAGGCAAAGACACTCGTGGCATCATCCGGGTCCACCAGTTCAATAAACTAGAAATGTTTATCTACACCACGATCGAAGAAGCCGCCGCCGAACATCAGCGGCTTCTGGCCTGGGAAGAAGAAATGCTAGCCAAAATCGAGGTACCCTACCGGGTCATCGACACTGCCGCCGGTGACCTCGGCCCATCAGCAGCACGAAAATTTGACTGTGAAGCCTGGGTCCCAACCCAAAACGCTTACCGTGAGCTGACATCGACGTCCAACTGCACCACATTCCAAGCCCGCCGGCACAACGTACGCGAACGTCTTTACAAAGACGATGGCACCCGTGCCGGAACCCGCATCGCGGCAACCCTTAACGGCACGTTGGCCACCACCCGCTGGCTAGTTGCCATTTTGGAAAACCACCAGAACCCAGATGGTTCAGTCAATGTTCCCAAAGCGTTGCAGCCATACATGGGTGGCAAAACCCTACTGCAACCAGTGGATTAAGCGCCAACAGGCCACGGTGACTCGGATGTGCCACGAAGCGTCACCATGGCCTGCAACATGATTGACTAGTAGTCATGAACAAAAAGATGGTGTGTTTAGACGTAGACGGCACGATTGTGGACTTCGATGGTCACATGTATCCAGAAGTACGAACGGCAATCCTAAACGTCATGGACGCCGGACATCACGTACTCATCGCCACCGGAAGAGCCTTCCACGCCACACTGCCCATCATCCGCGACATCGGGCTGCACTCCGGCTACTCAGTATGTTCCAACGGGGGAGTGTCCCTGCGGTTAGATCCAGCATTAGACGAGGGCTTCGAAATCGTTGCCCGCAGCACCTTCGATCCCTCCTCAGTACTGGATTCCCTACGGGACCGCATCCCCACCGCTAAATTTGCCATCGAAGACGTCGAAGGCCGGTACCTGTCCACCGAACGGTTCCAAGACTTCAGCTTCGGGGTCCGGGCAGCCGGTGTCACTTTTGAAGAACTACAAGACACCACCGCGGTGCGGCTCGTCGTATTCTCTCAAGGGTCCTCAACTCGGGAATTTGCTTCCGCCATCGAATCCCTGGGCTTGCAAGGCATCACGTATTCCGTTGGCTACAATGCTTGGCTTGACGTCGCCGGTGCCGGGGTAACAAAAGCATCCGGACTCGAAGCACTACGTCAAATACTGCACGTAGACCAAGCAGATACCGTGGCCATCGGTGATGGCTTCAACGATGTAGAAATGTTGCAGTGGGCTGGACGCGGGGTCGCTATGGGCCAGGCGCCACGCGAAGTCAAACAAGTTGCCGACGAAATTACCGGAACCGTGCACGATGGTGGGCTAGCCACCCTACTGCGAACGCTGGTCTAAACAGGTGCCCAAAGCGCCGCCGTCGTCGGGAAAAATATTAGAATCCACTGTTAGATTGGATGCTGACCGCCGCATCAGTCTGGTCCAAAAGTAGACTCACGGCCGCGCGAACATCATGCTCGGTGTTATACAGCGACCGTTTAATGGCCTGCGAAACGGCCTGGACGGTCATATCGAGGTCTTGGGCCACTTGACGCTGCTGGCCGCGCACCCCCGGAACCAGCCGGTCCAATACAGCCCACTCGGCCGTGGAACGCCGCGACACGACGTGACCAAGCAACTGCAAAACGCTTTGGGCATGCTTGCTCAGCTGCGTCGGACTTACACCTCGGGGCGGCTTGGCAGCCTCAATGCGTAACGGCACCAATTGGCCCTGCTTCGAAGCCAAGGAAACGGCAAGATCGGCGGCCTTAACCGCTGGTCCCTCAAGCATCCCATTGCCATTTTCGGCCACCCCACCAACACCGATGCCGACCTGCCAGATCCCCAGCCGCATAGCATGCAAGGCCATCGCGACGACTTGCTGAGAGCTTTCCACAGCGGAATGATAAACGGTAGGATCCGCCGCACGTGTCACCGGAAAATCTGCACCAAGCCGCTGTACGAAATCTTGTTGCAAGACATGCAAGTTTTGTTCCGTGGGCTCGGTAGCGCGCTGGGTCATTTTCACAACAAACATGCTTCTATCCTTGCACGTACCCAACCCATAGCGCGAGGGCTTTGGAATAGTCAATGAGTACGCTGGGCAAGTTTAAAATAACTAAACGCCGCGAAACTATACTCTCACGGCGTTTAGTTGCAGCTCAGATTGCTAGTTAACCCTTGAAACGCTGAATGGAAGCCTGCAGTTCAGCTTCGGCGGCTTTACGGTCTTTCCACCCCTCAGCCCGGACCCATTTACCAGGTTCCAGATCCTTATAACGGGTAAAGAAATGCTCAATCTCACGGATGAGGTATTCGTTGATATCTTCCAGCTCTTGAATGTTGTCGAAACGTGGATCGGTAGGCACACACAGCAACTTATCGTCGCCACCGCCGTCATCGGTCATAGAAAAGATCGCAATCGGGCGGGCTTCAACCACGACGTTGGGCACCAGGTCAAAACCTGGCAAATACACCAGAGCATCCAAAGGATCGCCGTCTTCACCTAGCGTATTTTCAAAATAACCATAATTGGTCGGGTACTGCATCGCAGTAAACAGGACACGGTCTAGGTGCAAACGACCAGTTTCTTCATTAATCTCGTATTTGACGCGTGATCCGGCTGGAATCTCAATGGTGACATCGTGGTGCATTATTTCTCCATCTGTTGGCGATATGGCTTGCCGCACCGAAAAGAACGGGCGCAAGCGTATGCTTGATCTAAGGTTATTACGTGCACGGGTTATTCACGAAAATGTGCCGAAGGGTGCAAAGACATTAAACAGGCTAACGCGAACACAGTGCGACAGGTGACACGATGATAACGACCAAACCGTCCGGTCGGCGTGCAGACCGCACCCAAAATCAGCGGCGCTGGCCGAAGGCTTGGGTTCTTGGCATACTGCTTGGACTTATCGTCGGAGGCGGCACGGCTTGGCTCTATCCAGCCCCGAGCGTGGACATTATCAAGATTCAGTCCGCCCAATGGTACGACAGCATGCGCGAGCTGGTGCTCTCCACCGACAACGGCATTGGGGGAGAACACGAACCAAACGTGTACGCCCAAGTCCCAATACAATCCCCGCCCGAACCGCACGACAACGCACGTAACGACGACGCTCTGGTCGCAGACGACGTTGCCGAACTCGTAAATGTCAACGCGGCGCTGCCCGATTCCGACAAACTGGCTACCGTACTTGACGACGCCATGGACGACACCAAATACGACAACCGTATGGTAGTCGCCGACACCGCCACCGGAGAAACCCTCTACGACAACGGCGGCGACGACCTCATCGTGCCGGCCTCCACACTCAAATTGTTCACCGCCGTCAGCGCACTCGACCAGCTGGGCGCCGACCACCGGTTCACCACATCGGCCGGCTACGACCCAGCACTAGGGGTTGTACTGACTGGCGGGGGAGATGGTTTGTTGTCCACCGGTGCGGGCACTGGTGAAACAGTCGGTTATGCCGGGCTCACCGATCTTGCCCAAAAAACCTGGGACGAAATCGCCAACGAACTCACCGATGACCCTCAAGAAACAATCGATGTGTGGGCCGATGTCTCACGCTATGAACAACCCTGGGCGCACCCCACCTGGAATGAGGGCCTGATGACAGCCGGATGGGTTTCACCGGTCTATCCGCTCAACACCTACGGCGGCTTTTACTCCGATCCCAGTTACGATAACACAGCAGTCGAAGACGGCGCCGACTATGCCGGTGGCGCATTTGCCCAACGGCTCACTGATCTCGCCGCCTCCGACGGATTCGACATCGAATTTCATTATAGCGGTCAACTGACCCAACCTAGCGAAGTCGAAACCGCCGCCAAGGTTCGTTCAGCACCACTTGGACAACAACTCGAGTTTGCCATGAAACAGTCCAACAACATGCTGCTAGAAATGTTCGGACGCGAAGCGGCTATAGCAGCCGATAACACCCCAGACTTTGAAGGCTCCACCCAAACCACTATGGACACTTTGGATGGGCTGGGAGTTTCCACCGAATCTCTGCAATTCGTCGACAACAGTGGGCTATCGCCAAATAACCATGCCACGCTGAACTCAATGATGCAGCTCTACGAAGTGATTCTGGCCCAGGAACACCTACGTCCTATCCTCCACTCACTGACCATCGCCGGCTATGACGGGACTATGCGACACCGCATGGACCAAGCCCCCTACTCAGGAATTGTACGATCCAAAACTGGCACTCTGGAAGTGGCAAACTCTAACGTAGGCTTAACCGTCACCGACGAAGGACGAACGCTCTGGTTTGGAATAAATACCACCGGATCCGGACAAGATTACGCTGGCGCCCGCGACGAGCAGGATCGCCTAATCGAAGCACTAACCGACTGTAACTGCACGGGAAAGTAAAGCAACGCCGTCGTTGGTAAAAACGACTCAACGTGATGGGATGGACACATGCAAATTTTTAATCAGGACGTCGCTGCTGCTACCGGACGCAAGCTAACCCCACCCGGACCACGCGTGCCCGCAACCGATGCCATCGTGGAAGCTGAAGGCTTGCGCGCAGCCACATACGCCGCAGCTCAACATGTGGCCAACCTCAGCAAGCTACCCGCCGTGGCACACTGGGATGACACAACGGTCGCGGACGACGTCGAGATCCTCGTCGTCGACCGGCCAGGCTGGATTACTGCCAACGCAGCATCACTTCAGGTCATGCTAGAACCAGCATTTAACCGGTTGGCTGACAAAAACCCAAACCTGGTAAAAAGCGTCGGGAAAGCAGCCCCGGCAGCCTTTTCTGGTGCGCAAGTTGGCTCAGTACTGGCCTTTTTGTCAACAAAAGTATTGGGTCAGTTTGAACCATATGAAGCCAAAGCCAGCGGGACCAACCCACGTCTTATGCTGGTGGCCCCGAATGTGATGATGATCCGCGACGAACTGGGACTGCCCGCAGAAGATTTTCGTTTCTGGGTCAGCCTGCATGAACTCACCCACGTGGCACAATTTGCTCAGGCCCCCTGGTTAGCCGACCACGTACTAGATATCGCTACAGAATTTCTTTTGACTAACCTCATGCCTGAAGCCGAAAGCGAGCTTACCGGTGAGCAAAAAGTTGAACGCGTTAAAAGCTTAGAAGCCCAAATTACCGGGGTCATGTCCCTACTTGAAGGACACGCTAACGTCATCATGGATGCCGTAGATCCGAGCCTAGTGCCCAGCGTTAAAGAGATCCGGGAACGTTTTGATGCGCGCTCGTCGAAATTCAAATGGTTTGGACAACTATTGCGCAAAATTTTTGGACTGGATGCAAAAGCGAAACAATATAAAAAAGGCCAGTCCTTTGTCTCAGCCGTAGTGAACCAGGTTGGCATGGAACAATTTAACGTGGTGTGGCAAACGCCTGAACACTTGCCGTCCGCTGAGGAGCTAACCGACGCCGACGCTTGGATTTCCCGCGTATTGGGTTAAGCCTGGCTGCATTAATACAGTGAACGACTCGAACTTCCAGCCTCACATGCCGCAAGGGCCTCCGCAGTGGCCACCCAAGAGCGCCTGGCCAGCAGTAGTACATAGGGGAATTGGTGCATTAAAGACCTTTGCAACACGGTGGCACAACACTTCAGCTACGAGGACGCATCCGATAGCAGTAGCCGTTTCTGGTGGCGCCGATTCTTTGGCACTCGCCGTTTTGGCGGCGGAAACTCAGCGAGTCACGGGCACACCTTTTGCGGCGATTGTACTGGATCATCAATTACAAGAGGTAACTGCTGAGGTTGCAAGTTCCACGGCAAAGCTATGCCGTGGTTTGGGGTTAGGACCTGTGGCAACACAGTCTCTGGAAATCTGTGACCACGGCGAGGGCCTTGAAGCATCAGCAAGGCATGCCCGGTATGCCGCTTTCGTGGAATTAGCAACCACAATGCAAGCGGCCGGTGTACTTACCGCTCACACAGCTAATGACCAAGCTGAACAGGTACTTTTAGGATTGGCTCGAGGCTCAGGTTTGCGTTCCATTGCTGGCATCAGAAAACAGCGAACCCACAAGATAGCAGGGCATGACCCTATTCGTATCGGCCGCCCCCTTTTAGATTTAACACGTCAGGACACCGAAGCGATTTGTGCCTGGGCTGGCATACAGTACTTTGAAGATCCAATGAACCAAGAACAATCCATAGCGCGTATCCGGGTGCGTCAAAATCTTTTACCTGCCCTGATGGATTCTGACACGGGTTTGGGGCCCGGAGTGTTTTCGGGATTGGTGACTACGGCCGCGTTAGCAGCAGATGATACCGCCGCATTGGAACAGCAGGCTGAGCAGATCTATCAGGGGCTGAGTGTCGAAGGAAAACAACGAATAGAGTTGCCTTTGGGGCAACTTCAGAAGTTGCAACCAGCGATTCTGCGTCGTGTGGTAGCCCTTGCGGTACAACATTTGGGTGCCCCGGCGCCCTCAGCGGAGCGATTAGCAGCGATCCAAACACTAGTGTGGCCACCGGTTGGTAAGGCCTCGTCTGCCGGTCCGATTCAGTTGGAGGGACATCTGGGTGTCTACCGGAAAAAAGACGCTGACGAATATGCAAAACTATTAGTTATTCGTTCACATCCGAGCGAATAATCTGACACTACGAGGAGTGACCATGAAGGCCGAAGACGTTTCAGATGATTTAGAGTCAGTGCTGCTCAGCCGTGACCAAATCGACGAGATCGTCCAGAACCTTGCCGCCAAAATCGACCGCGACTACGAAGGCAAGGAAGTGTTATTGGTCGGTGTGCTTAAGGGCGCATTGATGATAATGGCAGACCTCTCCAGAGCCATGAAGACCCACGTGACAGTTGATTTCATGGCTGTATCTTCCTATGGGTCCGGAACAAAATCCTCCGGCGTGGTGCGAATCATTAAAGATCTCGAAGAAGACCTCATGAACCGTCACGTGTTGATCGTGGAAGACGTTGTCGATTCCGGACTGACATTGTCTTGGCTGAAAACTAACCTCGAATCGCGCGGACCTGCTTCAGTGGAAATCGTGACATTGCTACGAAAGCCAGAGGCCTTGGCCGTAGACATTGACGTCAAATACATTGGCCGAGATATTCCCAACGAATTCGTAGTTGGCTACGGACTAGACTTTGATCAGAAATATCGCAACCTTGATGTGCTCGGCACGTTGGCGCCACATGTTTATCAGTAAAGTATGATCGTCGGTGGTGGCTGGGTGTTAATTGCCACCACCGTGGGCTCATAGTGTGTCGGGTTCGACGTATTTATGTTCCGCGGTGCACAACGTTACGCAGCCAAGTCGCCTCCTGGGTGCCGGAGTCCAATAGGAACTCGGGGAACTGGTTCTCATTGAGCCGTACTTCCACTTCGGTCTGGTGAATAATGTTGTGGTGGAATCGGCATAGCATGACGGCGTTATCCAACGACGTCGAGCCGCCATTTTGCCAGTGAACGATGTGATGAATTTCCGAAAGCATATGAGGTATGTGGCAGCCCGGATAGGCGCATCCGCCGTCGCGTAAAATTACAGCGCGACGAATGCTTATCGGAAAGGAACGTTGCGCTCGTCCGACGTCGAGTGGCTCACCTTTGGAATTGAGCACAACTGGAATGATTGAGGCATTGCATGACATTTGGCGTAGTGTGGCCCAGTCCAAGCCCATATTTTCGTAATCGTAGAGCTCGGGGAAAGCTTTCCGACCCTCTATAAGCGCTGAAATTTCTGCTTGGACGTTCGGGTTGTCTGAACCGAAGTCCAGATATGTTCCGGCTAAATCGGCGTACTGTAGGCCAACAGTCACACTGGGTGACACGTTGATCAGCTGTCCGAGCCCAGGAATGACTGCCCCGGACGGTGCAAGATCTTCGGGGTGTTCGGTATTAATAGTTTCTTGGGCTAACCCGGAGTCGAAACTGGTTAGTACAAGACCGGTTTCTAAAATATCTAACACGAAATGAGACCACCGTTGTGCGGCGGTGCGATTATCGTACAGCATTGGTATGTCATACTCGGCATTGGCCGGCGTGATTCGGTCGGCACCAGAGTGTGGTGCAGAGCCGTTACTGGATTGTTCATGGATCCGCGATAGCTGCGTTCGAAGATTATTGATCTGCTGTCGTAATCGTTCAAGTACGTGTTTGTACTGCCATTTGGTCATGACCCAATCAAGACGAACATGGTTATCCCCCAGCGGAGAAACAAATCGCAAACCCTCTTCGTATTGCAATTGTCTGGGGGTCAATCGCGTGCCAGGCTTTGTGAACTGGCGGTTGGTGCTGCGTTTCACCCGGTCAGCGAATTTGCGCACTTCGGAGGGCGAAGCATGGAGGGCCTTGGCCAAAAATTCGCCTTCTTTGGTTGCCACCAGCTGATCGGCCTGTGTGTCTGTTGATCCTGCACGTTTTGCTGAGGCTCGGATTGAACGCAGACGATCGATAATAAAGTTTGCTGACGACGGATCAATCCTGCCGTGGGCCATAGCACGCTGGATTTTGACCGCCCGTGTTTTTGAGGCTCCGGGTTTGGCGGGGTTGGCGCTGGCGATGCGCATCCGACGATCCACTTCGGTCACATCAATTCCCAGGAGTCTGGCCTGAAAATCCCGTACATTTTTAAATGGTGCATCGCCTTTATGCGCCAATGTAGCGCTGCGAGCTTCGACGGTTTCAAACCACCCTTCCAACAGCATCGCTAATCGACACTGAAAGTTATAGAACCGACGATGGTTTTCCTCGGCGATTCGCGACACTTCACCCAGGGTTAGAGTATTGTCATCGGTTGTTCCAGTAGTTGAGTCAATCAGCTGCCGCGTTGGTGTGGCTTCTAATTGTTCATTAACCAACGAGTGTAAGGCCAGCAGCTCGCCTGGGGCCATGTCTTTGAGCGCCTCTGCAAAGCGTTGACGTAACCTCTGTACGGTTGCCGCGTGGTTGGAAAAAATCCGTTGGGTTTCGGTCGTCTCCGGCAGGACGGCGTCGTCGTAGTGGTGTTTTTCGGTTGTAGTGTCGAATGGTGTGGGCATATCGTGCACCTCCTTTCAGCATTAGGCTTGCCCCATAGTTTGGTGCTTCCTGAGACCGAATACAGCCGCTACCACCTCAATTGTGGATAACTTCGACGAGACTATGAGGAACCTAAAAGCCTTCCACCGATTGCGAAAGGAAATGAGACGTAGTGATCAATGCTTGACGAACCAGGTACCTTTAGAAGGGTGAAAGCCAAGAACATCTTTAAAGGACCGATCATTTGGATCGTCCTGGCAGT
>Ga0079226_10002455_pt1 | contig 14314 bp, 13 predicted proteins | sample Poulit2014_FD_76345 | JGI IMG/M metagenome (GOLD analysis project Ga0079226, IMG submission 76345) | Agricultural soil microbial communities from Georgia to study Nitrogen management - Poultry litter 2014 | ecosystem: Environmental > Terrestrial > Soil > Agricultural land | place: USA: Georgia... | reverse complement strand
GTGCCAGTGGCGTCCGAGTCCAATGTTCTCCCGACCCGGCAGCGCCAGCAGCGGTGACATGGACCGCTCATCCATCAGCGAGGTGTAGACGCCCTCTTCCTTTGGCAACTTCCGCCGGGTGAACCGTAACCATTCGGTCCCTGGCTTGGAATCGTTGCGCCACCACAGCCTGGGTAACGAGGCAAGAATTTCCCATCCGCTCCGGATGAGAATGCCAAGGAGTACGAAGTTAAACAGGTGTGAGGCACGTAGCCAAAAGGGGAAATCCGCTTCCATGATGAGCTCCTCGTGGGCTCACTCGGCCTTTCCTGGGAGCCCACTGAAAATCAGCGTATCAACGGGTGGGGATAGCTTCAATAGACGATTGGACCATAAATGCCCGCATTTCAGTGCTGGTCAGCTGCCATTCGGTGCTGGTTAGATTCGGAGGCATCATCACTTCCTATTGGAAAGGGCAAGACCATGACTGAGCCAACCTTTACCAGTCTGCACAGCAAACTGGATTTCCTCCTCCAAGATCACGGGGTCTCAGACTTTGATGCATCAGGGCTGGACCTCGCGTCGAATGACTCACTGCATGCCAAAGCCAACGCCCTATGCAGTGCTCACGGTGGTGATCCATCAACCATGAACGACGAAACGCTTGAGCAGCTGCAGCCGAAACTCGATTTCCTGATCAAGGGCCACGGTGTAGAATTCAGCAACGTCGGTATGGATCCTTCATCGTTGAAAACCGTTGATGCCAAACTTGATGCAATCGTTGGTGCCCACGAAGCCGGACACGAGTAGCCCTCCCGCTGTGCTACGCCGCTTCGGCAATAATATGAGCGTGTGGGGCATGAGGAACCCAGCGCTGGTCGATAACGTGAAACCCCGCGGTTTCCAGTGCCTGGGTCATCTGGTCCATCGGCCACAGGTAGGCGGGAGCAACCGGATGGTCAAACGGCATCAGCACCGGCCCGCTGAAAAATGACAACAGTAGCGTACCGTCATCGTCCAGCACGTCGCGTAGTACTGACAGCGCATCAGGCAAACGTTGTAGCCCCATGTGAATCACCGAATACCACGCCAGAATCCCTCCCCAGCGGTGGTTCGTGTCGGCCAATTCGTCAATCGAACCGCGTCGGAAGGTGACCCCGGGGTGGTGTGTCCGGGCTCGTTCGACAAGTTGCTCAACGGGCTCGAGACCCTGAATGTCATAACCTAAGTTGGCAAGGTGCCCGGTCCAGCGGCCCGTGCCTGAACCAACATCCAATATGTGGCCCTTGACCGTCGCCGCCCACGGCTCGATGATATCCCGGTCGGGATCTTCGACTGCAACCTCGGTACCAAGCAGCTGTTCAACGTTGACCGATTGTGCTCCGTAGGCTTTTTCGACGTCGTCGTTTGTCATATCCGCAATGATAGTAACTTCTCACCTCCAGCGACTTGACGTACGTCAAGGCCTTCCAAGCACTCCGAAGCCTATGGTAGGTGCCATAACAAGAGTCTGACCACGGCTCCGATCACCTGGAAAGGTAGTGTCCGAAACATGAACAGCATTCAGAAATGGCTCTACGGGAACTGGGCGGTGCCCGTCATCTCGGGTCTATTCATCCTCATCTCGTTCGCTATCCAATACATAGCAGACGGCGCAGCGAACAGTACCGTAAGTCCCCAATGGTGGTTAGATGCCGGCGCCCACGCGACTCACACCGCTGGGGTTTTTACGCTCGCAGACCTCTTCATGCTCGCCGCCGCGTTTGTTGCGGGCTACAAAATTGTACTTAGCGCAGTCCGGGCACTCATGACGAAATTCATCAGCATCGACCTACTCGTCTCGGTTGCTGCTATCGGTGCAGTCCTGATCGGGAACTTCTGGGAAGCAGCTGCCGTTACCTTCCTGTTTGCGATCGGCCATGCGCTTGAGGCAGCGACCCTGAACAAAACCCGCTCGGCACTAGCTGAACTTGTGGCTGTGGCCCCGGACTCTGCGATCGTCCTGCGAGATGGCGAGCAGCAGGAAATCCCGGCGCACCAAGTGCGCATGGGAGAGATCGTCCTGGTCAAAAATGGGGCAAAAGTTCCTGTAGACGGACAGGTCGTCTCGGGTACCGGTGCCATTGACGAGGCATCGATCACCGGCGAGTCTATTCCAGTGGAGAAAACAAAAGGTGGCCAAGTGTTCGCCGGGACCGTCTCACGAGGCGGCTTCCTACAGGTCTTAGCTACCGGCATCGGTGCCGATACCACCCTGGCTCGCATCATCCACCGGGTAGAAGAAGCCCAGGACGCCAAAGCACGCACCCAAGCATTCATCGACCGTTTTTCCAAGTGGTATACCCCTGCGGTCATGATCTTAGCTCTCGCCGCAGGACTGATTACCCAAGACGTCGTATTGGCTCTGACGCTGTTGGTCATCGGCTGCCCCGGTGCCCTGGTGGTCTCTATTCCGGTCGCGATCGTTGCTGGTATCGGCCGAGCAGCCCGTAACGGGATCCTGATCAAGGGTGGCGAATACCTGGAGACTTCCGCCAAGATCTCTGCGGTTGCCGTAGACAAGACCGGCACTCTGACCGAGGGGCGCCCACAGCTCACCGATGTCGTCGTGCTGGAGCCAGCATTTGGCCGCAGCGAGGTGCTGCGCTGGGCCGCTGCCGCTGAAGCAGGCTCCGAACATCCGCTGGCTCGGCCTATCTTGGACACCGCACATGCAGAAGGCGTCGGGCCCGAGGGGATTCCCGGAACGGTCACTCCGGTGCCCGGCAAAGGGATCGTCACCGTGGTCGACGGCCGTCAGGTGCTGATCGGCAATGCACCGTTACTTGAACAATACGAGTTAGCCGACGACGCCGTTGCTGCGGCCTCGCACACCGCTCAAGACCTGGCTGCCAAAGGTCAGACACCCATGATCGTCGCGGTAGATCAGCAAGTGATCGGTATCATCGCAGTCGCCGATAAGGTTCGTGAACATGCTCCAGAAATGATAGCCCGGCTGCATCGAGCCGGTGTCGAAAAAGTGGTGATGCTCACCGGTGACACTCGGCTGGTAGCCGAAGCTGTTGGGAAAGCCACAGGAATCGATGAAGTTCATGCCTCGCTGCTGCCGGAAGACAAGCTCGATGCGATCACCGAATTGCAGCGTCAGGGACACACCATCGCAATGGTTGGCGACGGCGTCAACGATGCTCCTGCACTGGCCACCGCAAATATTGGTGTCGCCATGGGTGCCGCGGGCTCAGCCGTTGCCGTTGAAACTGCAGACATCGCACTGATGGGAGATAATCTTCTCAAACTCCCCGAGGCGATTTCGCTGGCCAAACGCACGAACTCGGTCATGCGTCAAAACATTGTCATCGCCCTAGCCACGGTCGTGTTGCTACTAGCGGGGGTCTTCGCCGGTGGGGTGACCATGTCGGTGGGCATGCTGGTGCACGAAGCGTCCGTATTGGTCGTTATTGCCAACGCGATGCGACTCTTGCGAAATGCTGGAGGTTCAAAGGCAATGTCCAAGAGTGAGCGGAGCCCGAGGAAGATCGAGGAGCCCGTTTCGTCCTGACCTCGGACCGACAACTAATACACCAGAAATCACCAAAACGAAGCAGAGGAGAACAATCATGAACGAACAGAACTTTAGCCTCGGAGATAATGTCGAGCACTTCACCATCGCGGACGTCGCCAAGGACAACCCCGACTTTCGCAAGGTGCTGTGGACTGGCAAACACGCTCAGATCGTGGTCATGACCATCCCACCAGGCGATGAAATCGGCGACGAAGTGCACGATCACACCGACCAGATTCTGACGTTTATTTCCGGAACCGGGGAAGCCGACCTACAGGGTCACACCCATCCGATCGAAGCGGGAGACCAGTGCGCCGTCCCAGCCGGGGCACAGCATAACTTCCGCAACACCGGAGATGAGCCACTGGTGCTGTACACGATGTACAGCCCGCCCGAGCACGCGGTCAACGCATCATTTTCGACTCGTGAGCACGCAGAGGCAGCAGAAGCCTCCGGTGAAGATACACCACCGCAGCGCTAACCCTGTCTGACACCTGCCACAGCGTTCCGTCACCATTTTTCAAGGAGCAACGATTCATGTCCAAGGTATATGTCTTCACCGAGTTTGGCGGCGCTGAGCACCAACGCCTCATTCAGCAGGCCGTTGGCGCACCCGGTGACGGCGAAGTCGCCATTGAGGTTCGAGCTGCCGGAGTAAACCCGGTGGATTGGAAGATCCGGACAGGCCAGCTGGGTCGTGACGGCGACTTGCCTCGACCCATGGGTCAAGAAGCGGCCGGTGTGGTCACCCAAGTTGGCGATGGAGTGGAGGACTTTGCCGTAGGTGATGAAGTGCTAGGAGTTGTGGCACCCGGATATGGCGGGTTGGCCGAGCACACCGTGCTGATCGCCTCCCAGACGGTGCCGAAACCCGAAGAGATCGATTTTGTACAAGCCGCCGTCATTCCGGTTGCCGGGGCGACGTCCTATGATGTCACCCACCAGGTGGAGCTGGAACCAGGTCAGAGCATGGTGGTGCTCGGCGCCGGTGGCGGGGTCGGGCTGATGGCTGCCCAAATTGGTCAGGTTCACCAGTTTAAGGTGATCGGTGTGGCCAGCGATTCCAAGCAAGAACTCGTGGAATCCACCGGTGCCACCTTCGTTGCCTCCGGTTCTGGAGCTGCAGAGCGCATCCGTGAAATGTTGCCCGAGGGCCCGGATTTGGTGATCGATCTTGTGGGTGGTGCGCCACTGCGTGACATCGCGGACGTTGTGACTGATCGATCTCGAATCATATCCGCGGCCGATCCGGAAACCGCTCTCGACCTCGGTGGTCAGTCCCTTGAACGCACCCATACCGCTCTAGAGAAGATCACCGAGGTGATCGAATACGGCCTGGTCAATCCGCACGCGGATACCCAATTCAGTCTTGACCACGCAGCTGAGGCGATCGCTGCGGTCGAAACTGGCCACGCCGCCGGCAAGGTAGTTGTCGTCCCGTAGGCTTCGGAGCCCTTGACCGACTGGTCCTTCGATGGCCCTACACGAATACATAGCCCGATATCACATCAGCCCGGCTGAAGGCGGGAACGTGAAGAGTAGAGCGACTGTCACCACGTCGGCAATGAGAAATGGAACGAGGCCTTTAAACACATCAGAGAGCTCGACATCGTTAACTGCTCCTTTGTACACAAAGGCGTTGAGTCCAACCGGCGGTGTGATCATCGCCATCTCCGCGACTTTGACGACAAGGATTCCTATCCAAATACCGTCGTATCCTAGGTCCGTCAACAGCGGATGAAGTACAGGAGTTGCAATCAAAATTATTGATATGCCGTCCAGAAACATTCCGAGCGGAATGAGCATCACCAATGCCAATAGAAGCACCGCCCAGGGCGGAATAGCCGCTTCGGACAGGGTTGACGTAATTTCCTGGGTGACACCGGTCAGGGCAAGATAATAATTGAAAAGTCCGGCGCCAACCAGTAAGAGAAATATCATTGCCGTCAGCCCCGCGGCCTCGGTCAGGCTCTCGCCGTATGTCTTCAGCAGATGTTTTGGTCTGCGGAAGTGATGACCAATCAGGATAAGGGTGCCCCCTATAGCACCGAGTGAGGCAGCTTCAGTGGGCGTAGCGATACCCACATATATTGTCCCGACAGCGGCGAAGAAGAGGATGCCCAGCTGCAGGAGGGAGCCCCAATGGATGCGCTCGGATCCGTCACTTGGAGCTTCTACATGAGATACGTCCGACTTGGTTTGGTTACTTTCATTTACTTCGGTTGGTACAACGGGCTGGCGTCCGTGCTGCTTTGCCAACCGAGCCCCGTAAATGATGGCCGCGATCGAATACACCACGAGTGAGAGAATCCCAGGAACCACGCCTGCAATCAGCAATGCGCCAACAGATTCTTGACCGATGACCCCATACAGGATCAAGACGATACTGGGCGGGATGAGCACTCCAAGTGTCCCACCTGCTCCAACAGCTCCTGCCGCAAGCCGGATGTGATACCCGGCTCGACGGACGGCGTTCGTTGACACCCGGGCGAGCGTCGCGACCGTCGCAACGCTCGAACCCGTTACGGCAGCAAACACGCCTGCGCCCACCAGGGAAGATACAGCAGGCCCGCCCGGAAGACGCTTGAGGACTCGCTGGGCCGATTTGAAAGCATCATCGGCTAAGCCTGCATTGACTGCCAATATGCCCATCAGGACAAAGAGCGGAATGACAATGAGTGACGTAGCTGAGGTTGCATTATACGGCTCTGCTCCAAGCGCCGCCAAAGCCGGCCCCACGCCAAGATATAAGCTAATGCCCAGAAAACTGGCCCCGGCAAGCGATAGCGCCACGGGAACTCTGAGCAGCAATAAGCCGGCAAACACCAGGGCCACTACCAGTAACGAAACAGCTGTGTTGGCATCCACCAGACTCACGCTCCTGAATCTTCTGCAGCCGAACTCGCAGGCTCTGGATCAACAGGACCGGCAACATATTTGACGACGACCGATACGAGATACAGTGCCAGTCCAATGGTGATGACCATTCTGGCTGGCCACGCGGAAATACCAATGATCCCGCTGGTGACTTCTTCATTGCTCAGAGAGCTCATGGCTGCTTGCCCGGAGGTCCAGATAATTGTTCCTGTAATGGCAATGATGATGACTATGCGAACCACGCCGAGGATTGTGGCGGATTTCCCGCTGACCCAACGCGTCAGCAGCGTGACTTCAACATGCCGCCCATCCCACTCGGCGGCCCCGACACCGAGAAAAGCCACACAGACTAGCAGCAGGCCATTGATCTCAAGCGCACCGGGAATCGACTGTTGAAACAACGTACGGCCAAGGACGTCAACGAGCGTTAGCATGGCTATCACGGCGATGATTCCACCCGACATCCAACTCAGTATCCGAGCTAGCTTTAAGAGTCTCCGTTCAAGCATTCCTCCACCTAACTGTCAGATGTAGCTTGCCTTGTGCCAGGCCGATGGGTGGCGTCCTGACGTTTACGAGCTAGCGGCGCATTCTTTGAACGGCTCACTAAAGTCTGATTCGGCTTCAAAAGTCTCTACGAGCTGTTGGAAATCTTGGTGCACCGCTTGTGCGTCATACTCTTCACTATTGCCTTCCATCCAGGAATCAAGAGTTTCAGTTTGGTTCGACCATTCCTCGGTCTGTTCCTCATCCCAAACGGACAATCCCGAACCGTTTTGGCGGAGGACATCGCAGGCCTCCACAGACAGTTCGGTCATCAGTTCCAGTCCCACGTCTACAACCTCGTCATTCACTGCAGCAATAACGTCCTGATGTTCCTGACACAGACCCTCAAAAACCTCCTGGGACATGACTGCGGCAGAGACAGATCCGACCCCGGTACCAGCGTCAGTGATATACGGGGTATCCTCTGCCAGGCCAAATGTTAACGTGTTGGCCAAACCCATTCCGGTATAGCCATCAATAACCCCTCGGGATAGGGACTGGTAGACCTCCGTTGCGGATAACCCTATGGGGTTGGCACCGATTTGGGAGTAAATGTCAGCGTGTGCTCCCACCGCCCGGATATTCATGTCCCGAACGTCGTCAACATTGTCTACTGGAGCATTCGACCCGATGAGCGAGGTGTCAAAAGGTATGGGAAACATAAAGCTGATACCGTTTTCGGCCAGTTGTTGCCTCACACCGTCGTTCTGCCTCGTCAACGCTGCCACCGCCCGCATATGAGCCTCAACGTTCGTCGTGACAAAAGGCAACTCAGCTACCCCCAGAAGCGACAGCTGTGAGGGGAAATAGAAGCCCGCCACTTGCGCAATATGAGCTCGTCGATCTTGTAACGCCGCAAGGGCATCCCCCGGATCGATCAGGGAAGCGTCCGTGTGATGGTTGACGGTGATCGCTCCGTCGGTTCGCTCCTCGACCTGCTCGCCCCACCACACAACAGTCTCGACCTGGTCAGAATCTGAGCTGGCATAGGTAGCATATTCCAGCGTGGCATCTTGGCATTCACGCGAGGATTCCGTGCCAGTGTCTTCGGCGGCTTCGTCAGTGTTTGCACCACAGCCTGCAAGAGCTAGCAGAGACATAGTCAGCGAAGCGACGAATAGTTGTCTCAAGGATCTCTGGGCCATGCTCATCCTCCTGAATCGAAGACAACCGACAAAACTAAAAGTACGTGTCAAGCAGGTTTCTACGGTGGGCGCTATGCCGGTTTCCCATAACCTCCACCACCGGCGGTTTGGATTGTAATGCCCTCACCAGCTTGAACATCAAACCGAGTCATAGACTCCCGCGGCTCATCGCCATCGGCGGTATGGCGGATGACCTCTCCTGAGGTTCCATCGTGTCCCTGTGCCAAACCCCATGGAGCGGTGGTGACACGCGAAGTACCGGCCACGACATGAGCCTGACCGCGGGTTAAGGTCAACTTTCGAATCAGGCCGTCGCCGCCGGAATACTCCCCCGGCCCGCCGGTCGCATCGGCAATCCGGTAACTTTCGACGCGCAGTGGGTATTCGCGTTCGATGACCTCGCACGGGGTATTACGAGTGTTGGTCATGTGCGTGTGGACCGCCGAGGCACCGTCTTGATCAGGCATAGCACCTTGGCCACCACCGTACGTTTCCACATAGGAAAAGTACTCACCGGTTTTTTGATCGAATCCGCCGATCGTCATGATCGACATCGAACCCGATGACGCAGCCGGCACATGTTCCGGTGCGAACTCGTAGAAGGCTCCCAACAGAGCATCGACGATCCGCTGGGCTGTTTGAATATTGCCGTTAGATACCGGGGCCGGGAATACTGCCGAGACGAGCGATCCTTCACGGGTTTCAACGTCGATAGGCACCATCAACCCGGCGTTAGAGGGCAGGGACGGGTCGGTGAGCAGTTTGGTCACATAGGCCACGCAGCCTTCGGTGACTGCCCAGGAACAGTTCACTGCACCACGAACCTGATCATCGGTCTGGCGAAAGTCCACGCTGAGCTGATCGCCGGCCACTTCGACCGTGACCGTGATGGCCACTGGGTTTTCATTATTGCCATCGTGTTCCAGGTAATCCGTGAACGTTGCGCTGCCATCGGGCAGCTGCTCGATGGCAGCCCGCGTCCGGCGGGTAGCATAGTCGACCAGCTCATGAGCCGATACTTGAAACCGGTCTGCTCCCCATTCATCTAAGAGTTCATGGATACGGCGTTGACCGAGTCGATTGGCCGAAACCTGTGCCATGATATCTCCACGAGTCTTATCCTGGGTGCGAATGTTGGTCAGCAGCACAGCGAACAGCTCGTCACGCAGCTCTCCTGCGGCAAAGAGCTTGACCGGCGGCACCCGAATGCCTTCCTGGAAGATCTCGGTGGCGTGGGTAGCCATCGAACCGGCCGAAATGCCTCCCACGTCGACGTGGTGAGCTAAATTGGCCACCACCGCGACAAATTCGCCCTCAAAAAATACCGGGGTAATCACACACATATCGGGCAGGTGTGAGCCCCCTATATATGGGTTATTGGTGATCAGCACATCGCCTTCCACCAGGTTCTCTGTACCGTAGGAGGCCAAGGTATTTTTGATCATCGTGGGCATCAGCCCAAGGTGCAGTGGAATGTGTTCGGCCTGGGAGATCAGCATGCCATCGGGGCCATAAATGCCCGCAGAGCAGTCGCGACGATCCTTGATGTTGGGTGAATAACTGGTTTGGATCAGCGCGGTACCGACTTCTTCGGCAATGGATTCGAGCCGATTCCGTGCGATTTCGAGTTCAACAGGGTTAAGTGTGTCTTCGCTCATCATCACTCCTCGTCGCTGGCTGGGCGGATGTGTAGGAAGTCGTAGGTGTCATTTTGAGCAACCTGGTTCGCGCCGATGTAAACGGTGGAATCGAATTGTTCAATCACCGCGGGGCCCTCGATCACGGTATCGTCGCCAAAGGTTGACCGGTGATAGATGGGAACCTCGCGCCACTCACCATCAATGTAGATCTACCGGTGGCTCGTCGGCGAAACCTCAGAACTGATGGCTTCCACCGGTTCTAGATCGCCGTGTTCCAACTGCTGGGTGACCACCATGCGGGCCACCACAATTTCCATCAGCGCATCGGGATCAGCAAATCCATAATTTTGCTCGTGTGCTTCCTCAAAGATTTCCCGTTGCCTGTCCCACGTGTCATCCCAGGGGACGGTGAGTTCATACGATTGGCCGATATACCGGGCATCCACCAGCATCGCGTAATTGGTTTCGGCCTCGGGATCGTCCAATTCATCCTTGGCTCGCTCGCGCATAGCATCGAAGGTTTCTCGCAGCCCCGCCAACGCGTCGGCCGTATTCGCTTCGACACTGGTGGCGTGGTCGTGGCGAATGGGGGCATCGAGCATTCCCACGGCCGAGGCGATCCCCGGACTGGGCGGGATGATCGCTGATTTCATATTGAGTTCTAATGCAAGATCGGCACCGTGTAATGGCCCAGCACCGCCAAAGGCCACGAGGTCACAATTGCGAATATCGATGCCGCGTTCGACCGACACTTTGCGGATACCGCGGGCCATGGTAGCGGTAATGACCTGTAAAATCCCTTCTGCTGTGTCTTCAGCAGACATCCCCAGGTCCTTCCCCCACTCCGTCAATGTCTCACGGGCAGCCTCGACGTCGAGACTAAATTCGCCACCGAGTAATTCATCACCGAGACGTCCCAGGACAACATGGGCGTCGGTGACCGTCGGCTCAGTACCACCACGGCTGTAGCTGACCGGGCCGGGCTTGGCCCCTGCAGAGTGCGGGCCAACGCGTAATCCGCCACCCGAGTCCAACCAAGCAATCGAGCCGCCCCCGGCGCCGATCGTGTGTACATCCACAGAAGGCAGTTTCATCGGCAGGCCGGAAATTTCCGAAGCGAGTGTTTCATCCGGTATGCCGTCACGGATCAGGGCAATATCGGTGGAGGTACCACAGATATCAAAGGAGATTGCGCGTTCCAGCTCGAGGTGTTTAGCCCAGTTCGCTGCCCCCACCACGCCCCCGGCAAGACCAGACAGTACGGTGCGGGCTGGGTGCTCTGCGGCATCGGAGGGGCTGAGCAAACCGCCAGCGGATTGCATAATGCGCCACCCGGTTTCCATCCCTGCTTCCTTCAGTCCGTTTTCTCACCGCCGGAAGTAGTTCGTGATTTTGGGTTGCACATACGCATTGATCGCAGCCGTCGAGCTCCGCTCATATTCGCGCATCTCTGCGGAGATCGTCGTTGCGGCGACCACATGATCTGCCACGTTGGCTTCTCGAATCAATTCGGCGGCGCGCACTTCGTGTTCCGAATTCACATAGGCGTTGAGGAAGGATACAACGATGACGTCGAGGTCGTGGTCTGCTAACTGTTGTACCGTGTCTTGTAGCGCGTCTTCATCAAGGGCTGTGCTGATTTCACCATCGGCCCCCATGCGTTCAGTAGCTTCCATGATCCATTCACGGGGAATCAAGGGGTCTGGACGCCGCTGGTGTTGATCATAGATCGCTGGACGGGCTTGATGGGCGATCTCAAGCAGGTCTCGAAAGCCCTGGGTGGTTACCATGCCCACGCGAGCGCCGTCACGGGTGATGACGGTATTGGTGGCAACGGTACTGCCGTGAACAAATCTGGTGAGTTCTTCGGGTGAGCGATCAATGCGTTTCAACGCGCCCTGAACACCTTCGATCACTGCATCATCGGGAGCACTCGGAGTCGAAGGAAGCTTCCATACCGACATTTTCCCGTCTGCGTCTCGCACGGCAACATCGGTGAACGTGCCACCGGTATCAACGGCCATGTGTAGGTGATTATCTGCTTGACTCATCGCTCTTGCCTCGCACCTCTCGGAGTTTGGTCATGCCTACTGCAAACTTCAATTTTTCTGGCATCGTTTGACAGCAGACAACGGCGTATGGCCCCTCATCGTAATGCACCAGTGTGACAGACGCCACAGTTCAGTGAGGGTAATATTAACCCAGAAATACGCGACACCGTATGCCAAGGCGCTCAAGAAGGCCAACGGCCAGATTCTGGATACCGTGGTGGAAATTACTGGCTGGAATCGGGATCATGTGCGATGGGTGGGTGACTTAGCGACAGTGTCCCCCGTTTTGAGCTGCTGCAGCCCAGTCTGGCAGGTAGGCATCGTCGAGGCTATTTCTTGCGGAAGTGGAAGATACCCCAGGACAGCAGCCCGCGGTTTCCAGCATCAACCCAGTGCTGTAGGCCGTTCATCATGCCGTCGAGGTACTGTTGGCTGGCCGTTTTCAAGAGCTCATCTGCATTGGCCTGCGTTTCTTCGAGGACGCGACCGTAGTGCTGCGGCAGCATGGAGCTGAGGTCGTCGAATTCAACGAATTCCAATCCCACGTCGGCGGCAAGTTGTTTGTATTCGCTTGGAGATGCGAGCGAGCTCAGGTTCAGACGTTCCAGTACACCGGAAAGTTCAGACGCCGAAACACCGTCGGCTGCCATAGGGTCAGTAAAGAGGAATTCGCCACCGGTTTTGAGGATTCTCGCGGCTTCTGCCATCGGTAGGTCGCGGCGCTCTGCGTGTAAGAAGGCGTCTTGTGACCACACGAGATCGGCGACGCCATCTTCAACCGAGACGTTGTTGTAGCTCGCTTCGACCACGGTGATTCGGTCGTCTGCGCCGGCAAGTTTATTCAAGTGCTCGGCGCGACGGTTTTGTTCACCACTGAGGTTAACTGCCAGGACCTTGCTGTTGAATTCATCCTGCAGATAGCGTGCGGCGCCACAGTAGCCGGAACCAAAGTCGACCACGTAGTCGATGGAGTCTTGTTGGATTTTGCCGACCATGTGTTCCATGGTGCGGTGGCTAGCATCGGCGATAGGTTCGTCCGGGGTCTCATACAGACCCAGGTGGATGTCATCCCCGCCCCAAATCTGCGAATAGAACGCTCCGGCGTCTTCGCTGTCGTAGGCGGCCTGGGCAACACGTTCGGATTCGTTGTACGGCAAGAAGTCTCCTTCAGTGGTTGGGTATCGATCCCCACTCTAAAGACTTCGTGGCCTAGCTCTCATGCTGGTGGCCATATTCCGTCATGAACCGCAGCCCGACTGGCTCAAGTCCAGATCTCCACAATTCGCTGTTGTGCTCTTCCGCAGCAGGTTGGGGCGTCGTAGATTCGCTGGCATATGCAATGAACCTTGGGCAGAATGGAGGTATGTACATGTCTGTTGAATTGATTGCGGTCATCATCACTGCTGCGAGTTTGTTAGTCACTGCCGGTGGTGGGATGTTCGCCGGTTTCGCCTGGGTGCTGCGACGTATGGACGAACGATTTCACACGGTGGACCAGAAATTCGAACGGATCGATCTACGGTTCGACCGGATGGATGAAAAGTTCGACCAGATGGATGAACGGATTCACGGAATACAAACAGAGCTGACCGAGGTGAAGGTTTCGGTGGCACGTTTGGAAGGCCCTACTCCACGACTCATCCTCCCCCGTTGACCGATTACGAGAATTCGAGTTATGCTCAGTGGCGCAAGTAACGGCGTCGGTTCCTTGAGATAGAGAACCGACGCCGTTGTTGGTGTTGTTATGTGTTAGCTCACGGTGGCCTTGCGGATCAGCCAGTAGTTCAGTCCGCCCAGTAGGACAGTTGCCAACAAACCCCACCCGGCCAGCGTAAACGCTGTTTGATCAACAAACCACAGGCCAACATTGGGCCACCATTCGTTGAGGGTAATCAAGGCGACTAATCCGAGAACCACCACAATGACGCTGAGGATCACGACCCAGAGTATGGGGATCGATACTCTGCGGTACAGAATGGCCCAGAAGAATCCGAAGCACATGAAGAACAGTGTCACGACCGCAGAAAAGGCGCCGACACCTAGCATTCCGCCGTACTCATCCAGGAAGGGTGCTCCCAGCACGTAAATGTGTCGACCAAAGCCATCGGTGAGTCGTTCGACCCAGAAAGCCAGCATGGAAATCAGGCCCAAGCCAAGCGAAACCACTGCAAAGGTGAGATACGTGCCGATGAGATAGACGCGTCGGCTATAGCTGAGTGCCACGGAAAACGGGAAAGTGTGCGACGCCGTATACGCTGCCATAAACGCCAGGTACCAAATAGGTGCCTGCGCAGACCCAATCGCGCTCAGCGGCTCTTCGACGGGGATACGGTCAGGCATTTGGGAGTCAATCAAAAACCCGATACCTGTACCGAGCCCCCACGCGAGTATAAAGATACCTATCGGCAGCCAGATGAACGACCATGGGACCGCGAATTGGAGGCGGAAGGCGGCGGGGACTCGAGCAAAACTCGAGCGGTTGGTTTTCGTTGGGTGCAGAGTTGTCGTAGTCAT
>Ga0079226_10002454_pt1 | contig 14322 bp, 18 predicted proteins | sample Poulit2014_FD_76345 | JGI IMG/M metagenome (GOLD analysis project Ga0079226, IMG submission 76345) | Agricultural soil microbial communities from Georgia to study Nitrogen management - Poultry litter 2014 | ecosystem: Environmental > Terrestrial > Soil > Agricultural land | place: USA: Georgia... | reverse complement strand
GAAGAAGAACGCCAAGGTACGTTACACCACGGTTCAGAACTGGTCCAATAACGTCTACAACCTGGTCACCAAGCGTGCCGTTGCCCAAGAGGGCGCCACCATGGAATGGGTTGATGGCAACATCGGCTCAAAGGTCACCATGAAGTACCCGGCGATCTTTCTCATGGGGGAACACGCCACCGGTGAGACACTTTCAGTCGCTTTTGCGGGTGAAAATCAGCACCAGGACGCGGGAGCCAAGATGGTGCACGGCGCGCCCAACACCTCCTCGACGATCCTTTCGAAGTCGGTTGCCCGCGGTGGTGGCCGTACTTCACACCGGGGCTTGGTCCAGGTACTCGAAGGCGCGGAAAATTCCAAGTCCACCGTCTTGTGTGACGCGCTGCTCGTTGACCTCATTTCCCGCTCTGACACCTACCCATATGTGGACGTGCGAGAAGACGACGTTGCGATGGGGCACGAAGCAACGGTGTCGAAGGTTTCTGAAGCCCAGCTCTTCTATCTCATGTCACGCGGCATGACAGAAGAAGAAGCCATGGCCATGATCGTGCGCGGCTTCGTTGAGCCCATTGCGCGTGAACTTCCGATGGAATACGCCCTGGAACTCAACCGCCTAATTGAACTGCAGATGGAAGGAGCGGTCGGTTAATGACGACCCTGGAAGAAGGCCTGCGTACGGATCATTCGCAAGCCAAAAAGGACGGCGCCCACAGTCACGGAAATGAGGCGCCGCCAGAGTCCCGCGGATCGCGGCCGACCTCTTTTTCTGCCTCCGATTTCCCCGTCCCCACCGGCCGGGAAGAAGAGTGGCGTTTTAGTGCGCTGACTGCCCTCCAGCCGCTGTTTGCCGATAAACTCGGAGCAGCCGGCCTGGATGTCGAGGTCAGCGCGGCGGACGAAGTAACTGTCGAACAGGTTGGGCGGGATGATGAACGCCTGGGCACCGTCGGTGCCCCGGGCGACCGTCCCGCAGCCCTGGCTTGGGAGAACTTCGAAAAAGCCACGGTTGTAACCATCCCGAAAAACGCGGTTCTCGATCAGCCAACGAGCGTCAAGCGCACCGGTAACGGGCAGGGCGCAACTGCTGCCCACGTCCAAATTCGGGCGGGAGTCCACTCGGAGTCTGTCGTGGTTTTGGACAACTCCGGTGACGCCCAACTGACAGAAAACGTGGAAATCATCCTGGAAGATGGGGCGCGCTTAACCGTCGTCACCGTCCAAGAGTGGGATGACGTGTCGGTTCATGCCTCGGCACACCGGGCCGTGCTCGGGCGCGATGCGTACCTAAAGCACGTTGTGGTGACACTGGGCGGCAAGGCCGTTCGGATGGCCCCCGAAGCGCGCTTCGATGGTCCGGGCAGTGAAGTAGAACTGTTCGGTGTGTACTTCACGGACGCTGATCAGCATCAGGAACACCGGCTGTTTGTTGACCACGCGGTGCCCAATTGCCGCAGTGACGTTGCCTATAAGGGCGCGCTGCAGGGTGAGGGTGCACACGCGGTGTGGATCGGTGACGTGCTGATTCGGGCTGCCGCTGAAGGCACTGACACCTACGAGTTAAACCGCAACCTGGTTCTAACTGACGGTGCTCGCGCCGACTCGGTGCCGAATCTCGAAATTGAAACGGGAGAAATCGAGGGCGCCGGCCACGCCAGTGCTACCGGCCGCTTTGATGACGAACAGGTCTTCTACCTCACCTCTCGGGGTATCCCGCTAGAAGAAGCTCGCCGCCTTGTGGTGCGCGGATTCTTCGTAGATGTGGTCAAGCGCATCGGCGTAGCCGAGATTGAAGAGCGCATCATGCTCGCTATTGAAAAGGAATTGGAGATCACTGCGGAGCTCGCAGCCAAATGAGCGCCCAGCACGTATGCGACGTGAGTGAACTGCCAGAAGTTGGCGCCCTGCGCTGTGTGGCAGTGAAGGTCGACGGATCAGAAATTGAAATTGCGGTGGTACGCACCGAAAGCGGTGACATCCACGCAGTTTCGGACATCTGCTCCCACGGCCAGGTCTCGCTTTCTGAAGGCGACGTCGTTGACAACACGATCGAGTGCTGGCTGCACGGCTCCACCTTTGACCTGGAAAGCGGCAAGGCACTGGCTCTGCCCGCAACCCAACCCATTCCTGTTTACCCCTCAAGCGTCGTGGACGGCCGCGTCATGGTCGATATCGACGAAGACGAATCTGCCTAACGAACCGGGCCGAAAACCTCGGCGAATGAAAGAGAGTTACACATAAATGTCTACCCTGGAAATCCGGGATCTACACGTCAGCGTGGAAACCGAAAACGGTGCAAAAGAAATTCTGCGCGGTGTGGATCTGAAGGTCAACAGCAACGAAACCCACGCAATTATGGGCCCGAACGGCTCGGGTAAGTCCACGCTTGCCTACGCGATCGCCGGCCACCCCAAGTACGAGGTCACCTCCGGCTCCATCACTCTTGATGGCGAAGATGTTTTGGAAATGGAGGTCGACGAGCGTGCTCGCGCCGGCCTGTTCCTGGCAATGCAGTACCCCGTTGAAGTCCCGGGCGTATCCGTATCCAACTTCCTCCGCACTGCCAAGACCGCCATTGACGGGGAAGCGCCCAAGTTGCGGCACTGGGTGAAGGACGTGCGCACCGCCATGGACACCTTGCGGATGGACCCCGTCTTCGCTGAGCGAAACGTCAATGAGGGTTTTTCCGGCGGTGAAAAGAAGCGCCACGAGATCCTCCAGATGAAACTGCTCCACCCGCGCTTTGCCGTCCTAGATGAAACCGACTCCGGTTTGGACGTCGACGCACTGCGAGTAGTTGCCGAGGGCGTCAATAACGTCAAGAACGAAACTGACGTGGGCATAATGCTGATCACGCACTACACCCGCATCTTGCAGTACATCAAGCCCGACCGCGTGCACGTATTTGTAAACGGTCAGGTAGCCGAACAGGGCGGCCCGGAACTGGCGGATCGCCTCGAATCTGAAGGCTACGACCGCTACATCAAAGCTACGGCATCCGCCTAAATAAATCGGGAGCTCAATACATCATGGTGACGTCCGCTGAACAACAACGCCTGCGCGCTGATTTTCCGGTGCTGCAACGCTTGGGACGCAGCGGACGTCCCGTGGTGTATTTAGATTCCGCAGCCACCGCGCAAAAACCCCAAGTGGTCATTGACGCGGAGGTTGATTTTTATGAAAAACGCAACGCAGCGGTGCATCGAGGCGCACATCAGTTAGCTGAAGAGGCCACCGATGCCTTTGAAGCCGCTCGCGCGGCTGTTGCAGAGTTTGTCGGCGCCCAAATTGATGAAATCATCTTTACGCGCAATGCAACCGAGGCGATCAACATGGTCGCCACCGCTATCGGCAACGCATCGCTGGGACGCGGGGGAGTAGGGGCTGAAAAATACGCCCTGAAACCAGGCGATGAAATTGTCGTAACTGAGGCAGAGCACCATGCGAATCTGGTGCCTTGGCAAGAGCTGTGTGCTCGCACGGGAGCGACCCTGAAATGGATTGGGATCGGCGACGACGGCCGGCTCCAAACTGAACAACTGGCTCACGTGGTAACTGAGCGCACCCGCGTTATCGCATTTACGCACGCCTCGAACGTCCTTGGCGCCGTTACAGACGTGGCCCCGTTTGTCGCTGCGGCAAAAGCAGTTGGCGCCGTCACGGTGCTCGATGCCTGTCAAAGCACCGCGCACATCCCGGTAAATCTGGCTGATTTGGAAGTGGATTTCGCCGCGTTTTCGGGGCATAAACTTTATGGGCCCACCGGCATTGGAGTCCTTTACGGGCGGCGCGAGATGCTCGCCGATTTACCGCCGGCTGTCTTTGGCGGTTCCATGGTTGAGTTAGTGACCATGACCGAGGCGACGTTCATGCCCCCGCCCCAGCGCTTCGAAGCGGGTACGCCGGTTGTGGCCCAAGCCGTTGGCTTGCACGCCGCGGTTCAGTACCTAATGGATACGGGTATGGACGGCGTCGCGCGCCATGAGCAGGAACTCACCGATTATCTATTGCCCCGTATCGCAGAAATACCGCACGTGCAGGTGATCGGGCCGCTTGATAGCGCCAATCGCCTCGCCGTGGTTGCTTTTGACCTGGCGCAGGTACATCCCCATGACGTGGGTCAGGTTCTGGATAGCCAGGGGATTGCCGTGCGCGTGGGGCACCACTGTGCGCAGCCACTCCACCGCCGGTTCGGCTTGGCTGCTACCAGCCGCGTGAGCGCGGGAATTCACACCACTATTGAAGAATTAGAAGAATTTCTTGCCGCACTGACCCAGGTACGCACCTTTTTTGGTTTGGGGGAGTAGATGGTTACTGGAATGGAGCAGCTGTACTCCGAAGTAATTTTGGACCACTCTCGTAATCCCCATGGGCGGGGCTTGGATGAGAACAGTGACGCGCAGTCGCATCAGATGAATCCGATGTGTGGCGATGAAATCACTCTGGGGGTGCGTTTAGCTCACACACCACAGGGACCGGTGATCGAGAACATTACTTGGCAAGGTCAAGGCTGTTCGATCTCCATGGCGGCCACTTCGGTACTGGTCGAAGAACTTGTCGGGGCCACGGCGGAAACCGCCCGCCAAGCCCACACGCGCTTTGTTGACCTTATGCACTCGCGTGGCGCAGAGTTGGATTTAGAAACCGCGGAACAACTTGGGGACGCGGCAGCGTTTAGTGGAGTAGCGAAGTATCCAGCGCGCATTAAGTGCGCGCTGTTAGGTTGGATGGCACTGCACGACGCCCTATCTCGGGCGCAGAGTGCGCAGCAGTAGCCGCACAGAGCAGAAGATCAGGGAGTTGAGATTCATGAGTGAAAATACCGCTCAAGCGCAAGACACCGGCGCCGTTAATGCTGCTGACATTGAAGAGGCGCTGCGCGATGTTATTGACCCCGAACTGGGAATCAACGTTGTGGACCTCGGTTTGGTTTACGGCGTAGATATGGAAGCCGGGGAGGAGGCGATCATTGATATGACGCTGACCTCGGCTGCTTGCCCACTGTCGGACGTCATCGAAGAACAGATTTTCCAGGCGCTGGACGGTTTGGTCCGCCGCCACAAGGTTAACTGGGTATGGATGCCACCGTGGGGTCCGGAAAAGATTACCGAGGATGGCCGCGAACAGCTGCGCGCCCTCGGGTTTAACGTTTAGTACTTGCGGGGGTTCAACGTCTGGCCCCTGTGATGTGAACGTCTAGCCCCTGCGCTCGGAACGCTTAGTCGAGCCCGCGCGCCGCCAGCGCCTCCGAGGTGCGGTGCGCATGTTTCACCGTGCGCAGCACCACCGGCACAATTAGGGCGCGGGGGTTGCGGTGCAGCCCCCGCGCCATTGCTGCCTGTCGCGTTTGTTGAACTAGCAGCACAATTGTGGGGATTGCGCGCAGCATCACCGATACGGCCAGGGCAAAGCGTTCACCACTAAACCCCGTGCGCCGAATTAGGGGCCAGCGACTTATGGGGTTAGCTAACCGCTGCAGCATATCGAGCATCGCGTCCACCGGCGTCGTTGTCGTAACTAGCGTTGCGCCTAAAACAAGAGCAAATAGGGAACAACTCACACTCACAGCGGTGGCCACGTCTGTAAAGAAATAGTGAAATATTGCCAGACCGGCCGCGGCAACGGTAACGAAAATCACGGGCGTGGCAATGTAGCGCCATGGGACTCGCACCCAAATTGCAACGGCAACCAGTAGCGCTGCCCCCAGCGCGGGCACATACATATTCCCCGCGACAATCAGGCCCACACTTAACAGAACTAAACCCGTCAACTTGATGCCTGCTGGGGTGCGATGCAACCAAGACGATCCGGGGAAATACTGCGACACCATCGTTAGCCGACCGCCTCGCCCGCGGATGTTTGACCCGCCACGGCCATGGATTTGCGGTAGTAGTCAATAGCAACGTCGGGATTAGAATCAAAGGCCAGTGCGCCGCCCTCAATCACTAGCACCCGGTCCGCTCGCGCGGCGAGGTCCAAATCATGAGTGGCAAAGATCAGCTGTTGGGGCAGATTAAACAGCAACTGCGCCATTTTTTGGCTGTGGCGGAGGTCCAAAAGTGTGGTGGGTTCATCGCACACAATGAGGTGCGGGTCCGTGGCCAAAACTCCGGCCAGTGCAAGGAGTTGCTTCTGCCCGCCGGAAAGTTGATGCACCGGGGTTTGTTCCTGGCCGGCGAGCCCGAAATCATGCAAGATTTTTTCCGCTCGACCAGCGCGCTCCGGGCGCGGCACTCCACTTTTTCGCAAGGAAAGCGCCACGTCTTCAACTGCGGTGGGCATCACCAGTTGCGCCTCCGGATCGGTGAATACAAAACCGACCTGGCGGCGAATGGCCGCTGCCTCGCGCGCTGTATCGCGACCGCCGACGACCACCGTGCCAGCGGTTGGCAACACCAAGCCATTGAGGAGGCGCAAAATGGTGGATTTTCCAGACCCGTTTGGCCCTATAAGGGCGATCCGGGACTCATCCAATGCCAAAGTCGTGGGTCGAAGAATTTCGCGCGGGGTGCCCTGCGCGTCAATGACCTGGACAGCGGCTTGGTTCAGCCGGGGACGCAAGCGCCGCATTTAGTGGCGCGTGCGTTGAGCCGGGCTGGGGTTGAGCATGGGAAAAGCGCGACGGACCGACAGCGCAATGACGGTGGCCGCAACACATTTGATGAGGTCGCCGGGCACGAATGTCATATTGACTAAAAACGCTTCTCCGAAGCTGATTCCGGTTCGCCAAGCCATAACGGCGATCCCCGCGGGATAAACACTGATAGCACCAACGAAAACTGCGCCGAACATTCCCAGCGGGGGCGCAATTTTGCCCCGGCGCGGGACCCGCCGGGCCAGGGCACCAATCACGAGCGCCGCCAGGGGGAAACTAAGCAAATATCCGGCGGAGGGGGCAGCCAACACACCCAGCCCGCCGGTAAATTGTGCGAAAATCGGCACTCCAGCCAATCCCACGACGATGTAGAGCCCCGTCGCCAGCGCGCCGCGCCGGGCGCCCAGCACGGCTCCGGCCAGCATCACCCCCAGCGTTTGCAAAGTGATGGGAACGGCAATTCCGCCAATGGCGACCGCGGGCGAAACGGCCAAGGCGGCAATGAGCGCGGCAAACGTCGCAATCAGTGCGAGACCGCTGCTACCAGTGCGGGCAGCTACCCGGGGCGTCCCAGCGTTCGACAACGGCGCCGAGCTCGAAAATTCGTTGCGCCCTGCATCCATCATGGTTAGTTCTCCTTCTGCATCGGGCGCCGCTAACTTCCCCCGCGCCTACCTGATCAGCGAGAGTACCCGGTGGCGGGAAGCGGTCGGCGCGGAGAGTACCCGGTGGCTGGGAATGGTCGGAGCGGAGAGTACCCAGTGGCCGGGAGCGGCCGGCGCGGCCCCTACAGTGTTTTGGTGATCTCGGCACACGGTGTAGAACTCTCGGTGGGCGCGCGCCTGCTTATGCATGATGCCAGCTTTCGCGTCGGTCCCGGCGATCGTATTGGACTAATCGGACGCAATGGTGCCGGAAAGACCACGCTTTTTAGGGCGCTGGCCGGCGAGATCGAAATGGCTTCGGGCTCGCTCCAACGCCAGGGAACGCTGGGATATCTACCCCAGGACCCCGCCACGGGAAATATGTACCAGCACGTGCGGGATCGGATTCTTTCCGCACGCGAGTTAGACGTTTTGGTGCGCAAAATGCGGGAAACCCAAGGAGCAATGGCTTCGGCTGTGGCCGAAACCCAGACGCGTGCGATGCGGCGCTATCCCCGGCTTGAAGCGCAATTTTTGGCGCGCGGCGGGTGGGCCGCCGAGAGCGAGGCCGCGCGCATTGCCGCAAATCTTGGTATTGGCGAAGAACTGCTCGAGCGAGAATTACACACGCTCTCGGGTGGGCAGCGCCGCCGCGTGGAGTTGGCGCGAATTCTATTTTCCGCACCCGACGTCTTGCTTTTGGACGAGCCGACGAACCATTTAGATGCCGACTCCATTGGATGGTTGCGGGACTTTTTAGCTTCTTATCAAGGCGGATTTATTGTTATCAGTCACGACGTCGACCTGCTCCGAGCTTCCATCAATCAGGTTTTACATTTGGACGCCAATCGCGCCGTTTTGGAGGTCTACTCCATGGGGTGGGATCGGTACGTCAAACAGCGCGAACTCGATGAACGACGTCGCCGACGCGAACGCGTCAACGCCGAGAAAAAGGCGGCATCTTTGCAGAGCCAGGCGGAAAAGATGCGGGCGAAGGCGACCAAGGCGGTCGCTGCGCAAAACATGTTTCGTCGGGCAGAAAAAATGCTTGCTGAAACAGAAGGGGAGCGACGTGCGGAGCGGGTTGCGAACCTGCGATTTCCCGACCCACAGCCCTGCGGGCGCGTCCCCTTAACTGCCCACGAACTATCCAAGTCATACGGATCTACCGAAGTATTTACCGGCGTAGATTTGGCTATCGATCGCGGAAGTCGCGTTGTGGTATTGGGCTTAAACGGTGCCGGTAAAACAACGCTTTTGCGCTTATTGAGCGGGATCGAAGATCCCGATACCGGCGCGGTTACACCCGGCCACGGTTTAAAACTCGGATATTACGCCCAGGAACACGAAACTCTCGACACTTCAGCAACGGTGCTAGAAAATATGCAGACGGTGGCGCAGTCCTTAACTGATACGGAATGCCGCAACGTATTGGGTTCTTTCCTTTTCAGTGGTGATGACGTCGCCAAGCCCGCTGGCGTGCTGTCGGGCGGGGAGAAAACGCGGTTGGCGCTGGCTATGTTGGTCGTCTCATCAGCGAACGTGCTGTTGTTGGATGAGCCCACAAATAACTTGGACCCCGCCAGTCGCGAGGAAATTTTGGACGCCTTGCGCACCTATCAGGGCGCGGTAGTCTTGGTCACGCACGATGTGGGAGCAGTTACTGCTTTGGGCCCCGAACGGGTTATGTTGCTTCCCGATGGTGATGAAGATCACTGGTCGGAAGACTATGTGGATTTAATCCAGCTAGCCTAGCGGGACCTAAGTCCAGCGAACATGATCGAAGTGGGAGGAAGATGGGAGCACAAGCCAAATTGTGTGACCAAGGAGATCCCCATGCCACAAAAACTCAGTAAGGGAATCAGAATTTCAGGCGAGAAGCGCAGCGAGGTCGCTGCCAGTATTAAAGAGCGCTATCTCGCTGGGGAAACGATCCGTTCGATCGCAGCCGATGTGGGGCGCTCCTACGGGTTCGTACACGGCTTACTGCGTGAACAAGAAGTACCGCTTCGGGCTCGAGGCGGCGATACGCGCAGCAAAAAAGCTACTGCTGCTGCTCCCAAGCAGCAATAAGCGCATCCTCTTCAGCTTCGGCGCTCGAAGCCCGCTTCTTGCGAGTTGGAGCAGACCGGGCGTCTTCATGCTGGTTTTCGCGACGGATTAGTAAAAAGAACGCCACGACGGCGCCGCCGGCAAAAAACCACCACTGCAACGCATAAGAAAAGTGTGAACCCAGGTCAGTATCTGGATCGGGTAGGGGACTGATCTGGTCGTCAGCGGGCGGGCTTTCTTCGCTTGCGACCAGATAGGTGCCGGTGACCAAACCCGGGTCGTTGGGAAGGAGCTGGGCGGGATTAAACGTAAAACCCTGCCCCGCAGGCGCTGATCGGCTATCGGGTGGCTCAACCGGACGCAGCCGGCCAATGAGCGTTATTTCGCCGCCGGACTGCGCGGGAAAATCGATCGTGGCCGGGTCCTCAGTTGCAACGAACCCACGGTTTACTAAAACCGTGTGATCGTCGAAGACAAATGGCTGAGCAATATGGAAACCGTGCTTGCCATCGACTGGGCGATTACGAATTTTCAGAATCGGCGCTTCAAACCGCCCGGTAAGCTCGACGCTTCGCCACTCCACATCACTGGGTAATTGCGCATCTGGTTGGGGTACGAGATCAGAAAAAGCCGCGGGCGGTTTGCCGTAATTCGACGTAATCTGGTCGACCTCAGCCGAGCGGGCCTCGTGGCGGTGCCACTGCCACCGCCCTAGAAAAATGCAGGAAATTACTACGATGACTGCGACGAGGCCCCCGGTGATGCGCCGTCGAACCGTAGGGGTCACGAATCGCCCGCCGGCAATTCGGTTACCGGAATAACATCTTTCATGAAGTCGCGAGCGGCGAGGAAATCCGTGAGGTACTCACGGTGTTGATCACAAGCAAGCCAAATCTTGCGCCGCTGGGGGGTATGAAGTTTGGGGTTGTTCCACCGCAGCGCCCAAATCGCATCGGAGCGGCAGCCGCGGGCAGAGCACTTAAACTGTTGAATCATCGTCGGAAGACTCTTCTGCTGGCAAAGCGGGCGGTGTGTTGGATAGAGGTGGCAAAGATTCCGCGCGCCGTGTCTTGCCCTCATTTGCAAGCATCACGGCAACATAGGGCAAAACGAGGCAGCCAATAAAAAACACCCACCGTAGCCAGCCACTAAAGATGAGCGCGAGCACGAATAAAACCGTGCGTACGGCCATTGAAATTGCATAGTTACGACTGCGCGCAGAAACATCCTCGGCTAGCGGCCGAGGTGCATCACTTATGCGGTGAACAGCCACAGTTTTAGGGTACTCCTTAGGCGCTGCGGTCTACCACTGCGCGGGCAAGTTGCTGCAACACCTCGACGCCGGGCTCTTCCAGATGCAATTTGGCCAGCGTTTCAAAAGCCGTGGTGGAAAGGGAGTCGATTAGTTCTTCTACTTCTGCCACCGCCCCGCACTCCGCCATGTCTTGACTTAATTGGGCTACCTGCGCGGAGGTTAGTTCTTGTTGTCCGACCTGTTCTAACAGCCGCTGGCGTACCGTGCCTTGGGCCCGGGCGAGCGCAATGGTGAAGACTACGGTGCGCTTCCCCTCCCGCAGATCGGCCCCGGCAGGTTTCCCGAGAGTTTTCGGGTCGCCGGAGATGTCCAGCAGGTCATCACGGAGTTGAAAAGCCTCGCCCAGCGGCAAGCCAAAGGCGGACATTTCCGCCACGCCGGGCTCAGTGGCGCCCGCCAGAGCTGCTCCGAGCATCAGGGGTTGCTCCACGGAGTAGCGCGCCGACTTTTGGCGCACGACTTCGCGCGCACGGGCCAATTCTGCCTCCGGGTCTTCGCCCCAGGGCACAGTTTGGGTCAAAACGTCCAGATACTGGCCCAGCGTTACGTCCGTGCGCAGCGCATCAAAGACCGCGCGCGCCTGCGGGCGGGCAACTGCCGGAATATCTGCCAGCGCCGCTGCGAAGAGCTCTTCACTGCCAATAAGCAGTAGGTCACCGAGCAAGATTGCGGCTGATACCCCGAACCCGCCCGCATCGCCCCGCCGCTTTTCGGCGCGGTGCTTGGCTTCGAAGGCGCGGTGGGCTGCCGGTGCGCCCCGGCGCGTGTCGGAATCATCCATGACATCGTCGTGTACCAGTGCCGCGGCTTGAAACAGCTCGAGCGCTGCGCCAATGGTTACTACAGCCTGCGCAATGGGGCCGAAATTTTTGCCTCCGTGTGCCCGCCACGACCAGTAGCACAGGGCCGGACGCATCCGTTTGCCACCGGCTAAGAGGTCTCCGGCAGCTGATATCAAGACTTCCGCCTCACGGTGGGCCGGAGCCAGGTTCCCATGTTTTTCGGCAAGCCAGTCAGCAATAACGACGTCGATGCGCGCACGCAGGTCCTCTAAATCCAACAAGGAGGTCTCGGATGCGGCTGAATTCGAAGCGGTGGTCACGCTCCTAAGGGTAAGTCGTGGCGCTTTTTCGCATCAGGACGGGTGCAAAGGTGCCCCTCTTCGCCGCGTAAAACAGCGGTCAGCGGGGTTATTCACCGCCGGCCACCGCACCGTCGATGGTCCCACCGACCGTGATGATGCGATCCTTGCCATCATCCAAAATCCCAACCGTGAGGACCTGCTCGCCCTTGGCGAACGTTGCCTGCGCCGCCATGCCCTCCACGGTTGCGTCTGCGCTGGCGCTAAAGCCGGCCGCTTCCAGCGCTTCTTCATAGGAATTGAAAATTTCATCCACAGACGCTGATGAGCGGATGTTCAAACTCAACCGGTATTCATTATCGTCCGTTGCCGAAAACGAACTCAGTAAGACCTCGTCCGCAGCGGTAATTGGAAACAATTCGGCGGGAAAATCCGCGGCTAGTTCCCCGACCTCAATTTGCCCCTCGCCTCCCGGCGGAGAAGGCACCGATTCAGTAGTCGCCGTGGTTGTTGATTGATTAGGGACGGCATCTCGCACCGGAGCATCAGTGTTTGAGTCTGCATCGCACGCCGGACTGAGCAAAATAAGCGCGGCGATGCCGGTTACGCCAACTTTGCGCAAGATTAGTCATCTCCCCGCGGTTTGCGATGAACGTTCAACTTGGTAAACAGCTCGTTTGAGTTAGAACTGCAATTCGAGTTTAGGCGGAAACCTGTCATTTGTGTTTCCAGGTGTCCACAAGATGCTTCCTTCGATGGTTACCCACAGATTTTGCGCCGCGGCCAGAACCGAAACGTAAAACATCGTTCGAATAGAGCCATGACAACAATAATGCGAATTTCTGAACCCCAAGAACTCCTGGGCTATCTGCCTTACCACCTCGGTTTCCAGCCCGAGGAAAGCGTCGTGGCGCTCTCCGTACGTGGGCAGCGTCGCCGTGTCGGCTTGGTGATGCGAATCGACATCGCGGACTTTTTACATCCGGAGGGGCGCGACCTTTTGCGGCTGCACATGGAGGAGGACGGTGCCCAAGAAGTTCTTCTCGTGGCGTATACCAACGCTTCATTTACCAGCGCGCCAAAGAAGTCACCCGTCACCGACGCGCCAAAGAAGTCACCCACCACCAGCGCGACAGAAAAATCACGCCCGCAAGCGTCGGTGTCGCAGTTGCGTGAACTCTTAGTGAATCTTGAAGCGGAATTCGGCGCAGATTTGCCTCTGATGGGTCTGTGGGTGGTGACTCCCGAGCATTACTTCTCCATTACGGACGGGGCAATTCCGCCCCGCGATGAGTGGGACAGCACGCAGAAACTAGAAAATACGGCTGCGGCAGCAACTGCGATTTACGCGGGTTCGATGGTGGCCGAAAGCCGGGAAGCGCTGGCAGAACTACCCCGTGCGTCCAATAAGGACCGCGACCGCGCCCAGCGCGCCACGCTGCGGTGGTTGGAGCGCCAGCGCACGGACGGCACGGGAACTTGGCAGTTGGAGACGTGGCAACACTGGGAGGATGCTCTAAAACAGCAGGTTGTCCGCGCAGCTGATTCCCAGCCGGCGGCTCCGCTCACAGCATCCGTACTTGGTCGGCTCCAGGCCGGGCTGGAAGACATCCGCCTACGCGATGCCGTGATGATCTCCGCGCTGCCAGAAATGGGCGACTTGCCCTATCGGTCCGTGGCTACCGATGCGCGCGAAGAAATCGCAAGATCAGTCGATCACGTCCTCGATCCCGGCCGAGCGGTGCGCCCGGGGGTAGAGGCAAAGGCCTTGAAGACGCTGCTTACCGCGATTTTGGCGCACTGCGCCAATTCACGTTCCACGCCGGCGCTGACGCTTTTGTCTTGGATTGCTTGGTGGGAAGGCAATGGTGCGCGCGCCAGCGTTTTAATCAATAAGGCTTTGGAGATTAATCCCTCGTATAACATGGCCCGGCTTATTGAGCGCATGATTGAAATGGGTATGCCACCGGGTTGGGCGCAACGCCAGCGCGAACTAGAAGAAGTGGGATAACGTCTGGGGTGTCCCTTTTTCTTTGACCTCGGGAGAGTAAAAATGCCAGTGGTCGTCGGTTACCTTTCAACGCCGGAGGGCGAAGCGGCCCTTAGAGCAGCGGTGCGTGAAGCAGAACTGCGTCAGACGACGATCTCGGTTATCGTCGGCGCCCGCGGTTTAGGCGCGGCTATGGAACGGGACCGAATGGTCCACGAGGTGGGAAAACTCATGGAGGGCCACAACATCGAGTTTGAGGTGACCGAAGACAATGGAGAAGGCGATATTGCTGAGGTCATTTGCGATACCGCCACGCAGGCGGATGCTCAACTCATAGTTATCGGACTGCGTCGCCGGTCTCCGGTGGGAAAACTCATTTTGGGATCAAATGCCCAGCGAATTTTGCTCGAGGCGCATTGCCCGGTTTTGGCGGTTAAGGCAGAACGGGAATCTTCCGATAACTGATGTTGTTGTACTACCCGACAACGTAAAACAGTGGCAGCCAGATTATAATGGTAAAAGTCTGGTAACTGCGCGCCACTATGTGCAGCCGAAAGGTCGTCTGTGTCATCGGTTAATTCTCGTCCGCTGCCCCTTGAGTTCAATCTTCCCGCACTACAATATTTACTCCGTCGTGGAGCCACCCTT
>Ga0079226_10002453_pt1 | contig 14323 bp, 14 predicted proteins | sample Poulit2014_FD_76345 | JGI IMG/M metagenome (GOLD analysis project Ga0079226, IMG submission 76345) | Agricultural soil microbial communities from Georgia to study Nitrogen management - Poultry litter 2014 | ecosystem: Environmental > Terrestrial > Soil > Agricultural land | place: USA: Georgia... | reverse complement strand
GTGGCATATCCCTTTAAATTTTTTGGGATGCCATCTTTTTTCATGTTCCATCGATTGTTATAACAAAGGTTGTTTTAGCCCCGGAACACACCCTATCTTAACCAGCTGAGCCATAGATATTTACTAGTTTCATGGGACCATACATTTTTTCAGATGGATGTCCATATAATGTAACAGTTTGGTCTTGGGTGAGGGTGATGTTTTTGCTGGAAGTTTATTTTGAGTCGGATAAAGAGGCGATCAGTTTTTGTGAGCATTTGTTTCAGTTAAACAAAAAAATTGAATTACATTGGAAAACGACAGAGGAATGGGGGAATCATCTGCATCTGGATCATCATGAATCCGCCAGCCATTTTATGGAGACGATCGCCAAAGCAATGGTCGGGGTCTTTGTGACACATCGTCTGACAGGCATGATAAACAGCATTATTAAACATAATTATTATTATACAAATTCAGATGAGATTGAACGTATTATGGATTTATCGCATTGGATATTTGCCGGAGATGATGAAGACAGTCAAATTGTCAGAAAGAATAAAGATCCAAGCCAATTACTGTACACGCTATTTTTGGCAAATATCAAAAATTCCGGGATACTCCATTTTGATTCAATCATAAATTTTCAAATGAAAGTGTTTAAAGAACAGCTTATCCACTATGTCGGACTTGCGATTGATGAATTTAAACGGGAAGAGGATCATCAGGCATTTATCGATATGCTCAGAAGTTATATTATAAAACGTAAGCCCCTGTTTAAAACCATCCATATTTTGCAGGGGGACTCGTTTTCTTTTTTTAAACCGGATGGCAAACCGTTTTCAAGAATGGAATTACGAATGCTTATGCAGCAAGAACCGCTTTACATTGTCGGCCTTGATGTTGATGAGCTGAATTTATCACCGCTTATAGCTATGGCGCCTGATGAAATTAAACTGTTTGGTGACGATCCATCAGATCCGAAAACATTAACAGTGATCAACATTTTTCAGGAACGGGTGGAATTTAAACCATTCAGCAGCTTTCCATTTCCGAGTGATTTTAAAAATAAATAAAAAGACTTGATTTTGTCTGAAACACAAGCTATAATACGATTTATATAAAGTGAAACTTCATTCAGTGGAGCGTTTTTCCTCCACTGAATGAGAGGAACAAAGGCTAAGATCGCAACGTCCTCGAAAAAGGAAAGCACTTTTTCTTTGTGCGATGTATCGCTGTCGAAGTTTTCCTATTCCTGTTGCAACGCCTTTGTGACCTGCATCGTGCAGACCCGAACAGAACCGGGGATTCAGGGTCAGTTAGCCGCTGTTTTCTGCCGGGTTACTGACTTTATATCCGGGACAGAACAAAATTGATAAATGGAAAAGTGACGATAAGGACATGATCATTTGATTGATGGATAGGCAAGAGAAGGAAGTCGTCGGCTGAAAGCTTCCACTATGCATGCAAATGATTACCACCTTTAAACTCTGCTGTTGAACATCGGTGTAAACAGCAGCGTGTTATCTGCGTTAAAGATGAATGAAGCCGCATTTTTGCGGGAATTAGGGTGGAACCACGTGCTAACGCTCGTCCCTTTGCTTTGAGGCAGAGGGACGGGCGTTTTTAATAATTGGGGTTTTTAAAAAATTAATTTATCCAACGAAGGAGTGATATATATGGCAGATTTGACAATTACGTTTCCTGATGGCACAAGTAAACAATTTCCCCAGGGAACAACTGGAGAAGATATTGCAGGTTCAATATCGCCCGGGCTAAAAAAACAAGCATTGGCTGTTAAGGTGGATGGCCAATTGTATGATCTGCGGCGCGATTTACCCCACGGCGGTGCAATCGAAATCATCACTTACAAGGATCAGGAAGGCATAGACATTATGCGCCATTCAACCGCACATCTTTTAGCCCAGGCAGTCACCAGGCTGTACGGTCAGGTGAAATTCGGAGTCGGTCCAGTCATTGAGGAAGGTTTTTATTACGATATGGATCTTGAACATTCCTTGACACCGGAAGATCTTCCCAAAATCGAAAAAGAAATGAAGCGGATTGTTGACGAAAATCTGGAAATTAAGCGCATTGTTGTTTCCCGTAATGAAGCAAAAGAGATGTTCCGGGAAATTGGTGATGATCTTAAGCTCGAATTAATTGACGATATTCCTGAAGATGAACAAGTGACCATTTATAAACAGGGTGAATTTTTTGATCTGTGCCGTGGTGTCCATGTGCCGTCAACCAATAAAATAAAGGCATTTAAATTGCTGAGTGTCTCGGGCGCTTATTGGCGCGGAGACAGCAATAATAAACAACTGCAGCGCATTTATGGAACAGCTTTCGAAAAACAAAGCCAGCTTGATGAACATTTGCGGATTCTTGAGGACAGGAAAGAGCGCGATCATCGGAAATTGGGCAAAGAATTGGACATCTTCACTGTTTCCCAGGAAGTTGGACAGGGTTTGCCGCTGTGGCTGCCTAAAGGGGCAACTATCCGTCGTTTTATTGAACGCTATATTGTTGATATTGAAGAACGTCTTGGTTATGACCATGTGTACACACCTGTTCTGGGCAGTGTTGATTTGTATAAAACAAGCGGTCATTGGGATCATTACCAGGATGACATGTTCCCGACAATGGAAATGGACAATGAAGACCTGGTGCTCCGTCCGATGAATTGCCCGCATCATATGATGGTCTACAAAAATCAATTATATAGCTACCGTAATCTGCCAGTGAGGATAGCGGAACTGGGGACCATGCACCGCCATGAAATGTCCGGAGCACTGGCGGGGCTGCAGCGTGTCCGTGCCATGACCCTGAATGATGCGCATATTTTTGCCCGTCCGGATCAGCTGAAAGATGAATTTATCAGGGTTGTGAAACTTGTTCAAAGGGTTTACAAAGACTTCGGGATTGAGGATTACTATTTCCGCCTGTCATACCGTGATCCAGAAGATAAAGAGAAGTATATAGACAATGATGACATGTGGGAAAAAGCACAGGCCATGCTGAAAGAAACAATGGAAGAAATGGATGTCGAATACGTTGAAGCGGAAGGTGAAGCAGCTTTTTACGGCCCGAAATTGGATGTACAGGTGCAAACAGCATTAGGAAAAGACGAAACGCTGTCCACTGTTCAGCTTGATTATCAATTGCCGGAACGCTTTGACCTGACTTACATCGGCAAGGACGGTAAAGAACATCGCCCGGTTGTCATTCACCGCGGTGTTGTCTCAACCATGGAACGTTTCGTAGCATTTCTGATTGAAGAATATAAAGGTGCATTTCCAACCTGGCTGGCACCCGTTCAAGTGAAAGTTATCCCGGTTTCGCCGGATGCACACCTGGACTATGCGAAAACAGTTGCGGATAAACTGCGATTCGACGGCGTACGGGTTGAAGTGGATGAACGTGACGAGAAAATCGGGTATAAAATCAGAGAAGCACAGACACAGAAGGTCCCATTTGCCCTTGTCCTGGGGGATAATGAAATTGAGAGTAACAGTGTTAATGTCCGCCGGTATGGGGAAAAAGCGTCAAAAACATTAAGTTATGACGATTTCAGCACCATGATTAAGGAAGAAATCAATCAAAAAGTACTGAATAATAAATAGCCATCAACCCGGGTAAGCAGTATTGCCCGGGTTATATGATTAATATCACAACGGTTCAATTACGATGCTGAAGCATCTAGGCTTCCTTTTTGTCTGCAAACATGATAGACTGAGAATGTAGCTTTTACAGGCTGGCTATTAGATAGTTGACACACTGTTTAATAGATGCTATTCTGTAAAAGTTGAATAAAATGATCTGAGACAAGTAGAAGCACCCGCTTCTCACCTGATCGACGCTTCTTTGCAGTCGGCTGGTCCTGAATTTTTCAATAAAAATTATTGGAGACGTGTGGGTGCATCTGTGTACCGACACTTTTTATTTGCGATAGAAAAACTTGTCAATGAAAGATCACTCAAAAAATATTTGGAGGTGGCTTGCAATTAGCAAAGAATTGAACGTCAATGAAAAAATCCGTGCCCGTGAGGTACGTCTGATCGATTCAAACGGGGATCAGTTAGGAGTAAAATCTCGCAATGAAGCGCTGAATATTGCTCAAAAGCGTGATCTGGATTTGGTTTTGGTGGCACCAAATGCCAAACCACCGGTATGCCGTATCATGAATTATGGTAAATACCGCTATGAGCAGCAAAAGAAAGAAAAAGAAGCGCGCAAGAAACAAAAAGTCATTAATGTTAAAGAAGTGCGGTTTACTCCGGGAATTGGCGACCATGATTTCAACACAAAACTGAAGAATGCACGAAAGTTCTTAAGTAAAGGCGATAAGGTTAAAGCTTCTGTCCGTTTTCGCGGTCGTGCGATTACGCATAAGGATCTTGGACGTGAAGTGCTTGACCGTCTGGCAGAAGAAACACAAGATGTTGCGTCAGTAGAATCCAAAGCGAAAATGGAAGGCCGTAATATGTTTATGATGCTTGCCCCAAACAAAGAAAAATAAGCATTTAACGATACAAGGAGGATACCAATATGCCTAAAATGAAAAGCCATAAAGGTTCACAAAAACGTTTCCGTAAAACAGGTACAGGAAAACTGAAACGCGCACATGCGTATACAAGTCATATGTTTGCACACAAATCACAGAAGCAGAAGCGTAAACTGCGCAAATCTGCCATCGTTTCCAACAGTGATTACAGACGCATTAAAACAATGCTTCCAAATAAATAAGCTTGAGGTATTGCTTTAAAATGTCGCAACGACTTTTTAATTGAATTAGGAGGGAATTAACATGCCACGTGTAAAAGGTGGAACAGTGACGCGCAAACGTCGTAAACGCGTCTTAAAACTAGCTAAAGGTTATTATGGATCAAAACACGCATTATTTAAAACAGCAAAACAGCAGGTCATGAAATCCGGTCAGTATGCTTATCGCGACCGCAGACAGAAAAAACGTGACTTCCGCAAGCTGTGGATCTCCCGCATTAATGCTGCAGCACGCATGAACGATATTTCATACAGCAGATTAATGCACGGATTAAAGCAAGCTGGTGTCGAAGTTAACCGTAAAATGCTGTCAGACCTTGCTGTCAATGACGAAAAAGCATTTGCGCAATTAGCTGAAAAAGCTAAAGCAGCATTGAAATAAAGCGAAACTTCATTCAATAGGGCGTACTATCCCTGTTGAATGTTAGTTGAGCCGAATCGGACCTTTACAGACAGTTGCTCACTAATCCTATTTTTAATAACTTCTACCATTTTATTGAGGGGGAGTTTACTGTCTGTTAAGGCGGGGTAAAGCGAAACTTCATTTAGTGGGCAGTTTTTGCCTGCTGGATGTTAAAAAAGAGTCAAATCCGTTCTTCCGGTTTTGGCTCTTTTTCTGTACAATATTTCCCGATCCAATGTGCACGCCGCCGTTTGGATTCCTTACCAAGTAATTAGCATGAGTGGCTGACATGGAAGGCTGGGGCAGGAACGGGAGGGAAAGGCCTCCTTTCATGTGGGACAAGCTGCCTGTCCCTATTCTCCCATATTGTTAATGTCATAATGGCTCGTCTATTGTCATATACATGTACTGACGTATGAAACAAGTACCGGAGAAGGAGGTAAGGTATGGAGCTCGCTGGCAATTATATAATGGTTTTTATTGAAACAGGCGGGTTGTTCGCACCGATTTTATTCATCAGCTTTCATTTATTAAGACCGTTATTTTTTCTTCCGGTCGTTTTCATATGTATATCAGGCGGTGTTCTTTTTGGGACTGTTGCCGGCACACTGTACTCTGTCATTGGTATTACGCTTTCCAGCATCATATTTTATGCCGTTATTCGATGGATGCCAAAAACATTCACGAAGCTTGTCCATCTGAAGCAAAAATTAATGGGGCGTCATTCCGAATTTACGCCATCACAAATTGCATTGCTAAGACTTGTTCCTTTCATCCATTTTCATTTATTATCCCTGTGTCTGATCGAAATATCGTCAAACTTCAAGGATTATACAAAATCATCCATCCTGACGAACATCCCATTGGCAGTCGTTTACACATCAATTGGCAAATGGCTATCCAGCTTATCCCCAATTCATATCCTCATGCTTTTACTCGTGTTGCTGCCATTCATCTACATTCTGAGACGAAAAGAAATTATCATAAAATGGCATGACTTTTTTCAGGTCAGTACATGATGGAAATGCGCATCCTGCCGGCGGGTGCGCTTTTATATGCCCATGATGAATCTTTCTGAATGCCTGCCAATCGTTTAGTCAATTGTTGTCAGAATTAATTTATTGATGGGATATTTCCATGTAATAGTGGCATGCGGATAGCGCATCAATAATTCTTTTTCAATAAAATATAAGTCATCTTTCGTAATGCCTTCCAGTTCATTGGCATCGCGAGCAAATATGTGGATATCGACTACTTCAAATGAATCTTCAGTCGTCCCGATATATTTCTCGCCTTCAAACAAACAGCTTTTATAGACGAACTGGATATTCTTTTTGGAGTTGCCGGGGTCATCCACCATATAGAATGTATTGGCTGATTTGGCAATTTGCAGCTTCCGGTCAGGATTCCGGAAATATTGAACGATCGTATAGACAAGCATAACGAGTGCGATCAGAATGAGGAATCGAAATAAAAGTACAATCATATCCACCGTCTCCTTATTTCGGTTGATAATATGATTATACGTTTCGGCATCTCGGCAGGTTTCACGAATATGATGATTTCGTGGTACAATTAGAAGCAAATCTTTTTGGGATTACTTATCAACAATGTGGAATCGGGGGAGGAAAATAAATGGATTGGTCATCATTGTATACGATGCAAAAGCAACTGGATGCCTATATTGAGTCACAGCATGATTTATCGGGCCGGGATGTGTTCCAGGAAAAATATTTAGCCTTGCTTGTGGAACTTGGCGAGCTGGCAAACGAGACAAGGTGTTTCAAATTTTGGAGTATTAAACCGCGCAGTGACCAATCGATTATTTTAGAGGAATATGTCGATGGCATTCATTTTCTTTTATCACTGGGATTGGAAAAAGGGTATCGGTATACAGCTGATCGGGTGAATTCGGTTGAAACGGATGAAACAGGGCAGTTTAACCGTGTATATGACGTATGTACTGCATTTTATCGAGACCCTTCAGAAGCAAATTACAATCAGCTGTTTGAAAATTATTTACAGCTGGGAATTTTGCTGGGGTTTGATGAGCATGCTATTAAAGATGCTTATTTTAAAAAGAATGAAGTCAATTATGAACGCCAAAATCAAGGATATTAATAGAAATATTTTGTCATTTTTGATGTTAGCGTTATAATGAAAAAGGAATATAAAAGGAGGTTCATAATACATATGGCAAATTTGGATGAAACAAATACAATGCTAAAGGATTTGACAGACGCACGGGGAATTCCAGGAGATGAAAGGGAACCAAGGGACGTCATGAAAAAATACATCACACCGTATGCTGATGCAGTTTATACAGATAATCTTGGAAGCCTGATTGCGGAAAAGACCGGTGAGGAAAACGGACCGAAAATTATGGTTGCCGGTCATTTGGACGAGGTTGGCTTCATGGTTACCCGTATTGACGACAAAGGTTTTGTCTATTTCCAGACTGTCGGCGGCTGGTGGAATCAGGTCATGTTGGCCCAGCGAGTTACGATTATGACTGCCCGTGGTGATGTGACCGGTCTGATTGGTTCCAAACCGCCGCATGTATTGTCAGCTGAAGAGCGCAAAAAGCCGGTCGAAATAAAAAATATGTTTATTGACATCGGCGCGTCAAGCAAGGAAGAAGCCCAGGAATTCGGTGTACGTCCCGGTGACTCAATTGTCCCTTACTTCGAATTCACGCAAATGAAAAACGAAAAAATGCTAATGGCAAAAGCGTGGGACAACCGGATCGGCTGTGCGATCGCCATCGAAGTGCTCAAACAGCTGAAAGAAGAAAAACATCCAAACACGGTTTACGGCGTTGGAACCATTCAGGAAGAAGTCGGTCTGCGTGGTGCACGAACATCAGCACATGCTATTAAGCCGGATATCGGTTTTGGTGTTGATGTCGGAATTGCAGGTGATATGCCTGGTGTTTCCGATAAAGAAGCGGACAGCGAACTTGGAAAAGGGCCGCAAATTATCATTTATGATGCGTCTATGGTACCGAATAAAGGTGTCCGCGATTTAGTCGTCGACACGGCAGACGAGCAAAATATTCCATATCAATTTGCGTCCATTGCGGGCGGTGGAACAGATTCCGGTTCCATTCATTTAACGGCAGATGGTGTACCATCACTGTCAATCACGATTGCAACAAGGTATATCCATTCACATGCGGCAATCCTGCATCGTGATGACTTTGAAAACGCGGTGAAACTGATCGTTGCCACGATTAAAAAACTGGATGCCGATAAAGTGAAAGAAATTAAGCTTGGCTAGAAAGAAAGTGAAAAGAGCGGCGTATCAGCCGCTCTTATTTAAATTAAATATGCGTTCATCACTTTTTCAACATAATTTCTCGTTTCAGCAAACGGCGGTATTCCCTGATGCTTGTCTACATTTCCCGGACCGGCATTGTATGCGGCAAGCGCCAGCCTAAGATTGCCGTCATATTTTGTCAGCATCTGGCTCAAGTATTTAGTCCCGCCATCAATATTTTGCATTGGGTCATACGGATTGGTTACGCCAAGTCCAGCTGCAGTTGTCGGCATAAGCTGCATCAGCCCCTGAGCACCGGCATGACTTTTGGCATTCGGGTTATAGTTTGATTCTGCTTTAATGACTGAATGAATCAGTTTTGGATCAATACCATACTTTTCAGCTGACTGTTTTACGTATGTATCAACATTATCTGTCGAGGCAGTATTGGCTGCTGGCAGTGGTAAGCTGCTGTTTACGCCTGTATTGGGCTGACTCATCGCTGACTGTCCATCTGCCCAGCTGTTGTTCACCGCTGGATATACGGGATTATCAAAATGTGATGAGGCTTGTCCAGCTGATGCACTGTTATTCATCTGCTGTTGAAGCATTAGCTTGAACGTTAAGTCTGTTACGGGACTGTTCCATGTGCTGTTCCCGGCCGCCGATGATGTCATCGTTGCGAGCGCCTGTTGTTGTATATATGTTTGCAGGTTTCGTATATCCATTGAATCCAACTCCTGATCAAGTTACCTATAGTTTAGTTTATACCGAAAACTGGGAACTGGCAACTGCCATTCACAATAATATTGGATTTTTTCCATAAGACTTTAGTACTTGCTGGTAGAATGGATCATCACCAATACAATAAATTCGATCGCACAATTGCATAATCTCATCCATATCGTGCGAGGTATACAAAATCATTTTTTCCTGCTTTTTGGCCAGTTTTGATAAGTAGGAACCGATTTCCTTTCGGGATTTCAGATCGATACCTGCCGTTGGTTCATCCAGCAGCAGGAGGTCAGGTTCATGGATCAGGGTAATGGCGATATTCAATTTGCGTTTCATCCCGCCTGAAAGTATTTTGACGGGCTCATTCCATTTATCCAGTTTCACATCACTGCACAGCTGTTTAAGTTGATCCGGGCTTTTGCGCGTCCATGCAAGCTTTTCAAAAAACATCATATTTTCCTTTACCGAAAAATCTTCCCAAAGCGCGATATCCTGGGGAACAAACCCAATTTGCCGGCGGATTTGTTTAGCCCTGGTGTCGTATGATTGGCCGTTTAAAGTGATCGTTCCGGATGTCGGTTTGGATAATGTTGCTAACATTTGCAGCAAGGTTGATTTGCCTGCACCGTTTTCTCCGACAATTCCGATCACTTCACCGGGCTTTATGGAAAAGGAAATATTCTCCAGAATTTGCTTTTTCCCGTAAGTTTTTGAAAGCGTCTCAACTTCAAGCATGAAATTTCTCCTTTCTGAACAGCCAGGCTGCAGCAAACAATAACATGAACACTGACCAGATATTGATATACTCACCCGACAGCAGCGGTGCCAACGGATTGATCGAATCAAACCATTTCGATTGGATGGCTGACTCTAACGGCAGCAAAGCCCCGCTCCCAATCGCTGCAACTAAAACGAATGCAAATGACACCGTATAATAAATAAATTGGTTTTTAAACAGATTAGCAAACAGAAACGCAGCCATACTGGTCAATATACGGTAAACCAATAGATTGACGGGACTGATCCATTCATTGAACATGACATAAAATGCCCCGGCCGCAGCAAGATCAAAGGCAAAAAGTATAACCATATACAGCATAAAGTTCTGCAGCAAATATGATTTTAATGACCACCGGGAAAATGCCAGCCGCAAGATTGCTTTTGAGCGTTTCTCCTTGATAACCCAATCGAATACTAAAAGTGTTGATAAGAAGCTGAATACACCCCATAGCGCCCAGACAGGGAATAATTTTGATGTGTCATCAGCCGCTTCCGGCGTCTCCAAAAAGGAAAGATCTGTTTGCAGAAGATTTTCCTCCTGCTGTATCGATTTGCTTTTTGCAATGATTTCTTCATACGCCCAATTTTCTTGCCCGTTATATTGCTGTTCAAGCTGTTTAACCGTAAACGCCGCTTTGGCTCTTCCAGTCTCCTGCTGAACATACGAAATAATCATTTCTTTGACAGGCGAATAGGCTAACGATAAATCAGACTGATAACCAGTGATCAGTCTTGTCCGGTTATCCTGCTGTATGTTTTCCTCAAAGTCTTCGTGAATTATGAACACACTGTCAAGTTCATGTTTCTCCAAATTGTGCAATGCTTCGTCTTCAGGGAGTATCTCCATCCTGATAAACGGTGCTGCTTTTATCTCCTCTGTTAATTCTTTAACAGCAGCTGTTTCTTCTTCCAATACAATACCGACAGGCACTTTTGAATCTTCTTGCACCGTATCAGTTATCATCGTAAGGCTGATTGTGGCGATCAACGGAAACAGAAGCCAGAACACAAGGCTGATCCACTGTTTCTTCCAATGCATTAAGCGCGTTGTTATGATCTGTTTCATTTAGCAGCACGCTCCTTCAATAAGGAAATGCCGGCAAGCATCAGGATAACGGATATCAGTATGATGGTCAGCGCTATGTAATCAGCGTAGAGTCGTCCGTTCAAAAGAATTTCCCGAAGCCAGTAATACGCTTCACTTGCAAAAAAGTACGGAAGCAAATCCTGTATATACAATGGGAAATATAAAGCAGGTATAATGGCACCACTGCCCAGAAGAACAATCAGTGTAAACAATGAGTGGATCAGAAGGCGTATTTTTTGATCCGGGAAAATTAATTCCATAATGGCCAAGAGACACAAGTAAATTAAACTGTATAACCCAGCAATCAGGGTGATGCGGATATAATCCTCACTATATAATGGGATCGCCATCAGCGAAGCATATGTATAAAATGCACCTGCGGCTAAAATGCCAGTAAGTATGAACGTTATCACCATTTTTGCTGTCAACTGCTGAAGAATTGTGACACCATACAGCCGCATTCTGTTTTGCATACGTGCTTGTGTATCATTTGTAAAAAATGTGTAGAATACCAAAATCCAAACAGTCAACATCATGAACCAGGCTGAAAGACCGTAGTAATTGATCGGTGAGCTTGTCACTTGGTTGGTCAATTCTTCTTCGCTGATGATTTTATCTTTGCCGACCGTATAGACTAAAAATTCATTGAACTGCTGAAACAACATATCATGACGCACATCACTGTCAATGGGCAATTGCTTTGCATAAAAATTCACCGTAAGAATATTGGCTTGTGACGCGCGTATGTGTCTGGCGATGCTATCGAGCAATTCCTTGACAAGATAACTTTCCGTCTGTTTACCAGGGTTGCCTGTGATGTTCAGAGTGACAGAATCCCCAGTGTATAAACTTTCAGTAAAGCCTTCCGGAAAGCTGATATAGGCGCTTAATTGTTTATTTATTTGTGTGCTGGCCTCATCTTTTGTTAATGCTTCCATTTTAATAAAATTTCCCAATTGCGATGATTCCTCTATTAAGCTGATAACTGTTTCCGTTTCCTGTGATTTGTCAAGGTCGACGAGACCTACATGGATTGGGTCGTTTTCGTCAGGCTGAACAAGCGATACAGCGATGACAGCGACGAGTGATATCAGTATTACCGGAAACAGTAAAAGCAGAGGAAGGGCAGGCCACTTCCTCTGCAATTGCTTTAGATTGCTTCGTATAAATAGAAGGCTATGTTTCACAAAAGTCATACCGGCACTTCCTTAATTAAAAGCTGTTCATGTTACCACCGGGAGCTCCCATAATCTCCATCAGCCATTGCTGGAATTGTTGTGCCACTTCTGTCTGGAAGTAGATTTCCAATTCCTGTGCAGACATGTCACCAAGATTTTTCACGTTAGAATCATCAGGCTGATCAACTTCTTTAATCGTCTTGGCATCATTTTGGATGTTCAGGCTGACCATATCCTGCGGCAGATCAGGCAGTTCAACGGTCAGTGTATGATCTGCACTTTTTTGATCATTTTCATAGGTTGCTTCTCCACTCCATTTCAGGCTTCCGGAACCGTTTGGATCAGGGGTGGCCAATGAAAACGTTCGTTCAAATTCCCTTGTGCCATCTTCAAGTGTTGACTCGCCGTTATACGAAAGTTCAATTCCGCCGGCAGCGATTGAGACGGTGTCTTCGAGATTATTATCCTGGTTTGATAGATTGATATCTAACGTCGCAGTCATATCATCCACAGTAAATTCATAGGCCATGTTTTGTTCCGAATCATTCAAAATCTGATCGCTGGAAATCGACAGTGTGGATACCTCTTCATCTTTTGGTGCCATGCCAATCGAAAAGTCACGCTTAACGATCAGGCCATCCTTAACCCAAATAACAGAGGTCAGACCATCTGGAATCTGGTAATCTTCCAGTCCTTTAAGCGTTTCATCGATTGATTTCTCGAAATCCTCCATCATTTTGTTTACTTCATCTTTCATTTCAGCAGGCAGTGATCCCGTGGCAAAGATTCCTAATTGATTTCTGATTTGTTCCTCAATGATGTCTTTTAGCTGATCATCATCTTTAGCCTTCTCTAAAACAACAGTGATCAATTCTTTTAATTGCTCTTCGGAAAGGCTAAAAGTTATTTTATCGGCATTAACCGACTGGTCCTGTACATTAACCGTTTCGTCTTCTTTTTCAAAAGCTTCATCAGGCAGTTCGTTGTATACCATCATAAGATATTCATCCATAAGATATTCTTTATCTTCATCAGACAGCATACCATCCATTTGTTTAAATAATGCTTCAAAATCAATTTCTGCTCCGTCTAATGACGGGTCGGCTTCCTGGAGGAGTTCACTTAAATCTGTGTCTTTAATCTGCAGTATTTCGTCGAGAAAAGGCAGTTGTACAATGGCATTGTCGGCGTCCAGAAATAGTTTGATATCTTTCATTTCGATTCCGCCAAAGTTAACCTGCAGATCGGTTGCCAGCTGGTTTTCATCCTGGTTCAATTGGGAGCTCATTGTTAGCGTCGAATTATTAATCAATTGTTCTGGGCTCATGCCCATTCCGCCGGTTGGAGGGCCGTTATATTGACCGGATAATTCCACCGTGTTTTCAACCGGGTTTTCCATCGTCTTTTCTGCCCAGTCAAATTCCGGCTGATAGCGTTCTTCAATTTTGTCACCCAAAAACGCTATTGAGCTTTTTTCTGCTTTAAAATATTGCGCTTTCGGGGAACCGGTTATAAGCACAAGTGCCGCCACACTTCCGCCAACGACCAAAACGGCTGCAACAATTATGGCGATGACTTTTTTGGAGATCCCCTTCTTGACTTGCTCATTATCTTCCATCTTAACGATTCTCCTTTCTGACTCCTTATAAAAATATATGTATTATGAAGACCTTGTCTTAATACAATAGTTCTATTATATATCATTATTTAAATTTATGGTCAATCGTATTGGAAATGGTTGAAAAAAGTGAATTGATTATAATGCCTGGGAGATCAATAGATGAATAGAGAATGATTTGTTGAAAGCATACAGTTTTTACTGAATTGTTCCTAAAGATTTATATTAAACGGGACTGTTTCACATAGTGCGGACCGGGATGGCGGGAAAATGTCCTTCTGCAATGGCTTCGAAATGGTTATGAAGGGCTAAGCTGGACAACAAGTAAAAAAGTCAGTTAACAAGGGAATGAGGAGTGACTGAACTCTGGAAAACAGGCAAATGTCATTTATTGATTATCGTACAAACAACAATCGAATTAACCGGCCCCATTAAGAAATAGCATGCAAAATACATTATGATTTCACATGCTATTTCTTGTGTTTCGCCTTTTTTAAGAG
>Ga0079226_10002450_pt1 | contig 14334 bp, 10 predicted proteins | sample Poulit2014_FD_76345 | JGI IMG/M metagenome (GOLD analysis project Ga0079226, IMG submission 76345) | Agricultural soil microbial communities from Georgia to study Nitrogen management - Poultry litter 2014 | ecosystem: Environmental > Terrestrial > Soil > Agricultural land | place: USA: Georgia... | reverse complement strand
TAACATCAGTTACTTTAATTATTTTAAAATCAATGAAAATCAGTAATCATTATCCATAATCAAAACATAAGATGTATTATTATCTCTCTCACTTTATATAAGTGCGATTAGTTGACTTTTAGCTGAAATTATTCATAATGGTAAACATAAACGAAATTTCAGAAAAAAGAACCTGATTTTTTTACCTGGTATTAAAAGATAAAACATCACTGAACTTTGAGTGTTTTATTTTGTTTTCTATTTTTGTTTTGATATGATTACAATGATAGTTATAAGAGATAAGCGGTTTCTTGAAGATTTAATTATAGGGGTGAAATGAATGTTTAAATTTAATGATGAGAAAGGACAACTGAAATGTTCTTTTTGCGGTAAAAGTCAAGAACAGGTTCGTAAACTAGTAGCTGGACCTGGTGTTTATATATGTGATGAATGTATCGATTTATGTACGGAAATTGTAGAGGAAGAACTAGGTACAGAAGAAGAAACAGAAATGAAGGAAATTCCTAAACCAAAAGAGATTTGCGATATTCTCGATGATTATGTAATTGGCCAAGATGAAGCAAAAAAGAATTTATCTGTAGCGGTTTACAATCATTATAAAAGAATTAATACTTCGCAAAATGCAGATGATGTAGAATTAGCAAAAAGTAATATTGCTATGCTTGGTCCAACAGGTAGTGGTAAAACCTTACTTGCCCAAACACTAGCTCGTATATTAAATGTTCCATTCGCAATGGCCGATGCTACATCTTTAACAGAAGCTGGATATGTTGGGGAAGACGTAGAAAATATTTTATTAAAGTTGATACAGGCTGCTGATTATGATGTCGAAAAGGCAGAAAAGGGAATTATTTATATTGATGAAATAGATAAGGTTGCCCGTAAATCAGAAAACCCATCGATTACAAGAGACGTTTCTGGAGAAGGTGTTCAACAAGCATTATTGAAAATTCTTGAAGGAACTGTTGCAAGTGTCCCACCACAAGGAGGGCGTAAACATCCACATCAAGAATTTATTCAAATTGATACAACAAATGTACTATTCATCGTTGGTGGTGCTTTCGATGGCATTGATGAAGTAGTTAAACGCCGATTAGGTGAAAAAGTTATTGGATTTGGTGCGAATAATGAGGAGCAAGATTTAGATAAGGGAGAGCTACTACAGAAAGTTCTGCCTGAAGATCTCTTGCGTTATGGTTTAATTCCAGAGTTCATCGGTAGACTTCCAGTCATTGGTGCTCTCACACCATTAGATGAAGATGCCCTGGTTGAAATACTAACGAAACCGAAAAATGCTCTTGTTAAACAATATGAGAAGTTATTCCAAATGGACGATGTTGAGCTGGAATTTGAAGATGAAGCATTAGTTGAAATAGCTAAAAAAGCAATTGAACGTAAAACAGGTGCCCGTGGTTTAAGGTCAATTATTGAAAAAATTATGCTTGACGTCATGTTTGAGCTACCTTCACGTGAAGATATCGATAAATGTATTATTACAAAAGAAACAGTTATTAATGAAAAAGGTAGTCCGAAACTAGTTTTCAATGATGGTACAGTGACAGACGATATTAAGAAATCACCAAAAGAAAGTGCTTAATTTAAGATAAGAGAGGATTTACATTTAAGGCTGACATAACTAGTTCCCCCACGATCCAAATATTGGGAAAGAACTAGGCTTTAGGTCAGTCTTCTTCTTTGTCTACATAAAGATTTTTAAGAATCAGTATTAGTATTTTGTGTACGGCTATACTACTGTTATATATAAAGAATCACAGAAATGTTTTCATTTTTGAAATGACAATAGGAGTATTTTTACATATACATATTAGATATTTGGAGGTACATAAGATGACTAACGATATTCATGAACTGCCCCTCCTACCCTTACGAGGTTTACTTGTATTCCCTTCGATGGTTCTCCATCTAGATGTAGGAAGAGAAAAGTCCGTAGCAGCTTTGGAAAAAGCAATGATAGATGACCAAATTATATTTTTGGCGGCTCAAAAGAAGATTAGAGTGGAAGATCCCGAGCCAGATGAAGTTTACAATGTTGGAACAATTGCAAAGGTAAAACAAATGATGAAACTCCCCAATGGAACAAATCGTGTTCTCGTAGAAGGTTTAGAACGTGGAGAAATCATAAATTATGTTGAAAAAGAAAATGGATTTATTGTAGAAGTTAAAAAAATCCAAGAAATTTCAGGGGATAAACATGAAGAAGAAGCTTTAATGCGCTCTTTATTAAACCAATTTGAGCAGTATTTAAAAATATCACGAAAAATTACTCAAGAAACATTTAGATCGGTCTCCGATATTGAAGAAGCTGGTCGTCTCGCTGATATTATTGCCTCACATTTAACATTAAAAATAAAAGAAAAACAAGAATTACTTGAGCTTTCTAATGTCAAAAAGAGACTACAACATTTAATTAACTTGATTTCGAATGAGAAAAAGGTTCTTAACTTAGAAAAAAAGATAGGTCAACGAGTTAAATCTTCTATGGAAAAAACACAAAAAGAATATTATTTAAGAGAACAACTCAAAGCAATTCAAAAAGAACTTGGGGAAAGTGACGGAAAATCAGGCGAAATCGCTCAGTTAAAAGAAAAGATTGAAGAAGCAAATATGCCTGAACGAATTCTCAAAGTAGCAATGAAAGAGTTAGATCGGTTTGAAAAGATACCTCAAAGTTCTGCTGAAAGCTCTGTAATTAGAAATTACTTAGAATGGTTAATTTCTCTTCCGTGGACAGAAAAAACAAAAGATACAATCGAGATAGATCATGCAGAAACTATTCTTAATGAAGATCATTATGGTCTTGGTAAAGTGAAAGAGCGGATTTTAGAATACTTGGCAGTGAAAAAGCTTACTGATTCCGTGAAAGGTCCGATTTTATGCCTAGTTGGTCCACCAGGTGTAGGAAAAACTTCTCTGGCAAAATCAGTTGCCAGGTCGATCAACCGGAATTTTGTTCGTATTTCATTAGGTGGAATTAGAGATGAAGCAGAAATACGTGGTCACCGCAGAACATATATAGGAGCAATGCCAGGTAGAATTATTCAAGGGATGAAGAAAGCGAAAACCGTTAATCCTGTTTTTTTATTAGATGAAATTGATAAAATGTCAAATGACTTCAGAGGTGATCCATCTTCAGCTATGTTGGAAGTACTCGATCCAGAACAAAATAGTAACTTTAGCGACCACTTCATTGAAGAAACTTATGATTTATCAAATGTTTTATTTATTGCTACAGCCAATTATATCAATAATATTCCAGGTCCTTTACTTGATCGTATGGAGATTATTTCAATAGCCGGCTACACTGAAATAGAGAAACTTCATATTGCTAAAGAACATTTACTGCCAAAACAGTTAAAAGAAAATGGATTAAAGAAATCGAACTTACAAATCCGCGATGATGCTCTATTAAAATTAATACGAAGATATACTCGTGAAGCTGGGGTTAGAGGTTTAGAAAGACAAATCGGGAAATTATGCAGAAAAGCTGCAAAAATTATTATTTCTGGGGAACAAAAACGTGTTATTGTTACCGTTAATCGACTGGAGGAACTCCTAGGAAAACCGATGTTTCGTTATGGAATGATGGAACAAGAGGATCAAGTAGGTGCGGCAACAGGACTCGCCTATACAGCTGCGGGGGGAGACACACTTTCTATTGAGGTAACCCATTATCCAGGAAAAGGGAAGCTCACCCTTACTGGTAAATTAGGAGAAGTGATGCGTGAATCTGCACAGGCAGCATTTAGTTATATTCGTTCACGTACGAAAGAGTTGAATGTTGACCCAGAATTTTATGAGAAATATGATATCCATATTCACGTACCAGAAGGTGCTACACCAAAAGATGGCCCTTCGGCTGGTATTACTATGGCAACAGCTCTTGTTTCAGCATTGACCGGTCGTCCAGTTAGAAAGGAAGTTGCCATGACTGGTGAAATTACTTTACGTGGACGAGTTTTACCTATTGGTGGCTTAAAGGAAAAATCACTTAGTGCACATCGAGCTGGTATTACTACAATCCTTATTCCTGCTGAAAATGCGAAAGATATCGATGATATTCCGGAAAGTGTGCGTAAAGATTTAACTTTCATTGAGGTTAATCATTTAGATCAAGTTTTAGAACATGCATTAGCGGAGGATAAACATGAAAGTAACTGATGCAAGCCTTATTATAAGTGCAGTTAGCAAAAAACAATATCCTAAAGATGCTTTATCAGAGATAGCATTGGCAGGACGTTCTAATGTTGGAAAATCCTCGTTCATTAATAAGATGATCCAACGAAAAAGTCTGGCAAGAACTTCGTCAAAGCCAGGTAAAACACAGACATTAAACTTTTATAAAATTAATGAACTATTTTATTTTGTAGATGTTCCTGGATATGGCTATGCTAAAATTGGTAAAGCAGAACGAAGAAAATGGGGTCAAATGATGGAAGAGTATTTTGAAACAAGAGAGGAATTAAAAGCGACTATACTTGTAACAGATGCTCGTCATGCTCCAACTCAAGATGATATTCAGATGTATGATTACTTAAAGTATTATGAGTTACCAGTAATTATTATCGCGACGAAAATTGATAAAATACCAAAAAATAAGCGACAAGCTTTTTTAAAACGTACGACTGAAACCCTACAAGTTGAACCCGAAGATTCGGTTCTTCCATTTTCTGCAGAAAATGGGGAAGGAAAAGACCTTATTTGGAATACACTACATCCATATATTGACTAATTTTAAACCCAGCTTTCTCCATCTTGAAAGCTGGGTTTATTTATAATATATTCTTACTTTTTCTTCATTAAAAGATAAATACCTATAATAATTAAAACAATTGGCCAATAACTTTCCAAATAATTAGTAATTTGATAAACCCAGTCAAACCATTCCGGGAGTTGAATAGAAAAAATTATGATAAGAGAACCTAAGATAAAAAATAACCCAAGAATCATCCCTTTTTTAATTTTTAATGCCCGAACAACAAAAGCAATACCAATTAAGAGTGGATAGACAGCCCAATGGCTTATCCAAAATGAATAATGGTTTAATCCGTGAAAATGAATACCTAATCCTAGAATAAATGTTCCGTTAAATAAATGGTGATATTCTTTGGAGCGATAACTATAAATCATTAAAACTAGCCCAATGATAATTAATAATGTTGGCCACGAATAGAAATCCGTAAGAATAGGTATTTTGAGTTGTCTTAATAAAAAAAAGGCGCCAACCCCGATTAATAAATAGCCTAAAAAAGAATTTTGCCTACTCAACATGAATCCTCCCCTCAAAAAAACCGCAAAAAATATATATGTATTATTATATACGGCTATCCTAACATATAGTTTCATGTAATGTTCTTTTAAGACTTCTTAATATTAACATATTTATTCAAAATCTTAACTTGAAATATTTACTTCTGAAAAGCATATCCATTACATGTATCTCATATAGATAATACAGATATCTGTATAGGCTTAAATTTTATAGAAGGGAGGATCTGCTTTGAATAGTGAAGAATCAGTTTTTAGTTTTGAACTAAACGAAACATTATTTTTTGAAAAAGGACAGGAAGTAGCAGAAATTAGAGGAATTTCACTTGATCCGAATATTTCTATTCAATCATTTAATGAATATATTTCCGTAAGGGGTGTTGTTGAACTACAAGGTGAATATGAAAGGAGCATGAATGTAAACGAGGATGAGCCTGATTCATCATCATCCCTTTTTGTTAATGATCAAGCATACCGATATATAGAAAAAGTGGTTGATGTAGATCATTCCATTTCAGAATTTAATCATCGTTTTCCTGTTGAAATTTCTGTTCCATCCTATAGGGTGAATAATTTAGATGATGTAACTGTACAAATCACTTCATTTGATTATGAATTACCAGATGAGAGCAAACTCAAATTAATGTCAACCATAGAAATTCATGGAATTAACGATCAAATTAGGGAACCTAATTTAGCAGAAAAGGATAAAAATGAGAAAGTGGAAGAAGAAACAAATAGGGTTAATAAGGAAGACACAGAAGAGAAATTAAAAGATGTAGTAGAAAATGAAATAGAATCTACCAATGATATAGAAGAAACATTTGACTTTGAAATTAAAAAAGAAGATGAAAAAGAAAGAGAAACGACAATAAATGAGGAAACAGATGACCTGGAATTAGAAAACAACATAGAAAGTGTGGAAGAAGAGGAATCCTCTACTGCAGAAGAAGATAAGATTGAAACAGATGCCCGGTGGAAATGGAGTAAAAAGAAGAAAAGCCAGACGATTGCTGAGTTCTTTGACAAAGATTTAAGTGATGAATCAAGTTTATATCCATCCTCATCGGAAAATATATCATCCCTTGAAAGTCCGTCCGAATCATATGAAATGATGAGTTCAAGTCGGGATATTGATAGTAGTAGTTCGGAAGATAATACGGATCTCAGTTATTTAACGGGGATGTTCAGAGCAGAGGAAGAAACGTATACACAAATGAGGTTGTATATCGTACAAGAAAAAGATACTTTAGAATCGATAGCAGAGCGCTATGATACTACTTCTATGCATATAACAAATAAAAATGGTCTAACTGAGGATGATGTTTCAGAAGGACAATTGCTTTATATTCCTTATAAAAAGGAGAAATTGTAGGTAGAAAGTTAATTGGTTAATAAAAATGTATTATACATTGTTTTAGTATATCGAAATATATAGGGCAGTCAATCCCACCTAGAATTATCTCCAGTTGATTAGAAACTAGGTAGGGGGTTAGCTGCCCTGTAAGTATTGGAGTATATCCTTTCAATATATTAGCTAAAGGGAGGAGGAATAAAAAAACTTCTTCACTAATAAGTTTTACTTTATAGTTAGGAGTAAAAAATGATTAAACTAGAAAGAGTTATAGAACATTTCGGCGTTGATTTACTTAAATTTTCTCCTGTTACAGAAAATGTTTATTATATAACAGATGGTAAGCATGAGTATGCTTTGAAAAAAAGTTCCCTAACTAAGGATTCAGTTAATCATTGGGAAAATGTCTTTCATCAAACTTATCGACTAAACTTACTTGGTATTTTGCCCGTGTATTTAACGAAGGAAGAGAAATTATATTGTATTGTTAATAATGAGATTTATTACTTAACCCCTTGGGTCAAATCCATTAAGGATAAATTAAATTTTGAACATTTTTTTAAATACTTAGGCAAAATTCATCAAACAACGAAGTATTATCAAACGATATCATATAAAAATATGAAAGATGAATTTGGAGCTTACTTAGTTGCGTGCGAGAAAAATTATCAATTTATATTATCAACTGTAGAACAGTTTGAAAAAAATAAATATATGTCTCCTTTTGAATTACTTGTATGCACTCAGTTCGTAAGTCTGAAAAGGGTATATCATGTATTAAAAGGATTTATTAAACGTTTTATTGAAAACAGAGAAGATGAGACAACATGGAATGTGAGCTTATGTCACGGAAATTTAAGTTGTGAACATATTTTACAATCCAATCAACCTCTGTTTATTAATTGGGAAAAGTCATGTTATCATCATTCTACCTATGATTTAAGCATATTTTTCAGGAATACAGTTAAGAATTATGGAGCTGAAGAGGATTCTTTACTTGAAATGTTTGATTATTATATGAAAGAAAATGAGCTTCGTATCGATGAACTGTATTTGCTTGCTATTTATTTATTAGATATGCAAAAATATATATCTATTTTAAAAAGTTATCTTCACCGAAAACAGAAAAGGGAAAATAATTTTTCCGTAATTGAACAAACGAAACTCCTCAATCAAACGCATAGGCAGCTTATGTTTGCTCTTAAGTTTGCAGACTTAGTAGATGAAAAGGAAGACGACTTACTTTTAGATGATTTTGATAGTTAAATCCATTCCAGTTGAAAAGCAATAAATAAGAAAACTAATAGTCCAAGTAAGAATACATCTAATGTGGTTGGAAAGAATAAAGTGCGTATTAATTGAAAGATCATAATCGGTAAGGTTACTTTTTCAGTTACTATAATACATTTTTTGGCCCATGGCGGTAAACGGTAACGATAAAATCTTGCCAAATCTTACACCTCCTTTATACTTTTAGCTAAAAAAATAAAAGTACTTCACTTTTTAACCTTTTTCTAATATAATATGTATATCTATAGTTGTTTCGTGTCAAAATTAAATGATAAATTTAATTTTAACAACTTTATAGAAACATGTAATGATAGGGAAGAGTACAAATGTAAGACACCAACAGAGAGGGAAGGTTGTTGAGAACTTCCTGGGTCTAAATTTTGGAAGGTCGCCCTTGAACAGCTTTTTTGAAAATGATTGTAAATATTGTTAGTAGAAAAAGCCGGTCATTGTCCGTTAACAACTATAAGTGTACAATTTTTATGTTAAAAATTGTAAACAAAGGTGGTACCACGGAAACTTAGGTCTTTTCGTCCTTTATGTAAAGGATGGAAAGGCCTTTTTGTTTTAATGTAAAAAAGGAGGAATAAGTGATGGATAAACAGGAGGATAATATTTTATCATCTAAATATCATCCTAACGAAGTAGAAAAAAATCGATATCAATTTTGGCTTGATGGTAAGTTTTTTGAAGCAACAAATGATAAAGAAAAAGAACCCTTTTCAATTGTCATTCCACCGCCGAACGTTACTGGAAAGCTTCATTTAGGACACGCATGGGACACGACGATGCAAGATACAATTGCTCGAATGAAACGTATGCAAGGTTATGATGTTTTATGGCTTCCTGGAATGGATCATGCAGGTATTGCCACACAGGCAAAGGTGGAAGAAAAATTAAAAGAAAACGGCCAAAATCGATATGACTTAGGGCGTGAGAAATTTTTAGAGAAGTCCTGGGAATGGAAGGAAGAATATGCGGATTTTATTCGCAAACAATGGGAGAAGTTAGGTCTTGGACTTGATTATTCAAGAGAAAGATTTACGTTGGATGAAGGACTGTCCAAAGCGGTGCGCGAAGTTTTCGTCAAACTTTATGAAAAAGGATTAATTTATCGCGGGGAATATATTATTAATTGGGATCCAGACACGAAAACTGCTCTTTCTGATATTGAGGTAATTTATGAGGAAGTGGAAGGTAAGTTTTATCACATACGCTACCCTATCAAAGATAGTGAAGAAATGATTGAAATCGCGACAACTCGTCCTGAAACGATGCTCGGGGATACTGCAGTTGCTGTACATCCCGATGATGAGCGTTATCAACATCTCATCGGAAAAACGGTAATTTTACCAATTGTGGGAAGAGAAATTGAAATTGTAGCAGATGAATATGTTGATATGGAACTTGGATCAGGAGCGGTAAAAATTACTCCTGCACATGATCCGAACGACTTTGAAATAGGAAACCGACATGATTTAGAGCGTATTCTTGTCATGAATGAAGATGGAACAATGAATAAAAATGCTGGGAAATATGAAGGCCTTGATCGATTTGAATGCAGGAAACAAATTGTAAGTGACCTACAAGAGCAAGGCATTTTATTTAATATCGAAGAACGATCTCATCAAGTTGGACATTCTGAGAGAAGTGGGGCAGTCGTGGAGCCTTATCTTTCCACGCAGTGGTTTGTGAAAATGCAGCCTCTTGCCGATGCCGCGATGGAATTACAGCAATCAGATGAGAAAGTTAACTTTGTTCCCGAACGTTTTGAGCAGACGTATATGCACTGGATGGAAAACATCCGTGACTGGTGTATTTCAAGACAGCTATGGTGGGGGCACCGAATTCCCGCCTGGTATCATAAAGAAACAAATGAAGTTTATGTAGGAATGGAAGCGCCAGAAGATATTGAAAACTGGAAGCAAGATGAAGATGTACTTGATACATGGTTCTCATCTGCTTTATGGCCATTTTCTACGATGGGTTGGCCAGATATAGAAACGGAAGATTTCAAAAGATACTTCCCTACAGATGTACTTGTAACAGGATATGATATTATTTTCTTTTGGGTTGCGCGTATGATATTTCAATCCAAAGAGTTTACAGGTCAGCGACCGTTTAAGGATGTCTTAATTCATGGATTGATTCGTGCTGAGGATGGTCATAAAATGAGTAAATCACTTGGGAACGGTGTAGATCCAATGGATGTAATTGAAAAATATGGTGCAGACTCGTTAAGATATTTCTTATTAACAGGTTCAACGCCTGGCCAGGATCTGCGTTTTAACTGGGAAAAAGTTGAATCCACTTGGAATTTTGCAAATAAAATTTGGAATGCTTCACGTTTTTCCTTAATGAACATGGAAGGATTTACGTATGAAGATATTGACTTATCTGGTGAACTATCCTTAGCAGATAAATGGATTTTAACTCGTTTGAATGACACGATTGAACACGTAACGAAAAATACGAATAAATATGAATTTGGTGAAGCTGGCAGATATTTATACAACTTTATTTGGGATGACCTATGTGACTGGTATATCGAAATGGCTAAACTACCTCTATATGGGGATGATGAGGCGCAAAAGAAAACGACGAGATCAGTGTTGGCCTATGTACTCGACATGACGATGAGAATGCTTCATCCATATATGCCATTTATTACTGAAGAAATATGGCAGAAGCTTCCACATAAAGGAGAGTCTATCACAGTTGCGAAGTGGCCAAAGATGAAAGAAGCGTTTCATGACATGGGAGCTGCAAAAGAGATGGAACGACTCGTTTCTATTATTAAATCCGTTCGCAATATCCGTGCTGAAGTTGATACACCAATGTCTAAAGAAATTCAGCTCTTCATTCAAGCAGAAAATGAAGATGTAGTAAATGAGCTTGAAAGTGAACGCCACTATCTTGAACGATTTTGTAATCCAAGTGAATTAGTTATTAAAGCGGAAATGGATATTCCTGAAAAAGCAATGACAGCTGTCGTAACAGGTGCAGAAATCTTCTTACCATTAGAAGGTTTGATTGATTTTGATAAAGAGATTAAAAGGCTCGAAAAAGAACTTGAAAAATGGACGAAAGAAGTAGAGCGCGTTCAGAAAAAGTTAGCAAATGAAGGTTTTGTAAATAAAGCTCCTGAAGCAGTTGTAGAAGCAGAAAGAAGAAAAGAAGAGGATTATTTAGACAAACAAGAAAAGGTAAAAGAGAGATTAGCGGAGCTAAAAGGATAAAAAGAAGACAGCGGTGACTTACAAATTCATCGCTGTCTCTTTTGTTATAAGTGTAATATAATCACGTACAATATTTTTATCGGATATAGCACTTAATGTTCTTGAACCTTCTTAATTGATTTGGACGGAAACTTAATTTTCAATGAAATAGAGGATGTGGTTAACAATTCCGATATCCATTTCTTCACGTAACACGGGAGTTAATGAGATATTTTGTAGCTTTGCTTCGTTAAACATCCAGTCAATAAATGACTTGTTTTCTTGTGCATCTTTGACAGAATAAATAACCCATCCAGTTTGCATTTAAAATTACTCCTCTTTTTTATCCAAAATTTTTAAAATATACTCGATCATATCGTCTGCAACATTAATATTTGTCGCTTCATATAAATTTCTAATATGTGCATTGGAATTAACTTCACAAATAACTGGTCCATCTTCGCCAAATAAAAGATCTACCCCAGCAAAATCAGCACCGATTGCTTTTGTGGCTGCAATGGCTAATTGTCTTTCTTGTTCTGTCGGTTTATAGGCGCTCATTGTTCCACCTGATGTAATATTTGCCCTAAAGTCTTCTTTCGATGTCCTAAGCATTGCTGCAACAACTTTTTCACCAACAACCTGAAGTCTTATATCACGTCCATAACTTGTTTTAATAAACTCTTGAAACATATATGCTTTTCCATGTAACTGATTTATTTTATTTTTAAGTTCTTCTATGGTTTGAATCAGATAAACCTGCTCACCAAATGACCCAAATGCTTCTTTCACGATAAGAGGAAGACCTAATTCGTTAACGATATCTTCTAAGCTAAATAAGCTTTCCTTTTCTTTAATGAAAACTTTAGGAGCAATAATTGTCTTTGGAATAGGTAATTTTCTAGCTGCTAGCGCCTGATAGGTAGCAATTTTATCATCACTTTTTGCAATTGCTTGTGCTGAATTAAAGACGGCTATATTTAAGAGCTCTAATGATTGAGCTAAATATATATCTTTATCAGTGAAAACAACATAGTCTGGAATTGATAAACTTCCTTCATGTAGGAGGTTTATATGTTGTCTTCCCAATACACTTAATAATTCGTTATTTTTATATATTTTTGTTTCACTGTGTTTTCTGTTTGCTGCTTGTTGAATCATTTCAGCAAAATCCAAAAATTTCTGACCTGGTAAATTTCCGTTATATACAATCCATCCACTAGGTTTCATATTTTTATCCTTTCTTTTTACAGTTGCTTCGATTTTAAATGTCTTGCTATACTCAATAAAGTATTACAAATTTATAGAAAAGCGGTGTACATATGTTTTATCATCTAGAAGAAGTTAATCGTTTTTTTGAAAATAGACGCTCATTAGGTATCAAACCTGGTTTATCTAGAATGAATCAGTTATTAACTTATCTTGATAACCCCCAGAAAAAAATCAAAGCTATCCACATTGCTGGAACGAATGGAAAGGGTTCAACCATTCATTTCTTAAAAAACGCTCTTATTAAGAACGGATACGATGTTGGCTTGTTTGTATCACCAAGTATGTCAGACGTAACTGGACATATCTTTATAAATAATAAGAAAATAGCAGAGGGCAAATTTATTAGTCTTCTAAATGAAATGCTCCCAATCATACAGCAAATGGATGAAAGTAAGATGCATCCCACTGAATTTGAAATTATAACAACAATTGCTTTTGTTTACTTTAAGCGGCATGTTGATATTGCTTTAATAGAAACCGGAATGGGTGGCCGTGAAGATACGACAAATTGTGTCAATCCTCTGCTATCTGTAATAACAAACGTGAGTTTAGACCATACCGCTTATTTAGGGAATACGTTGGAAAAAATCGCTTATCACAAAGCGGGTATTATTAAAGATAATATACCAGTTATTCTTGGGGAGGTACAACCAAGTGTTTTAAACATATTTAAAAAAGAAGCAAACCTAAAAGACGCCCCTATATATCGATTAATGGAAGAATTTTCGTATTCGAATATTGAAAAATCCGAAGATGAACAGTTTTTCACTTGGAGTGACGATAATTGTGCTATGGAAGTATCATTAATAATGAATGGAAGCCATCAAGTTCAAAATAGTTCGATTGCCATTAAAGTATTAACATTGCTTAAAGAGCTGGGGTTTGAAATGCAATGGAAAAAAAACCTTGCCGCCATTCATTGTACACAAGTTGAAGGAAGATTCGAATTAATTAATAATCATCCTGCTATTATTTTAGACGGGGCTCATAATCCAGCAGGAATAGAATCTTTTTTAAGAACTGTCTCAGCAACTTATCAAAATACAAAGAAGCATCTTATTTTTGGTGTATTTAAGGACAAGGATCTTGATTATATGATTCGTAAGTGTATTCCGCACTTTGATTCGATAACTTTGACAACATTTGAACATCCAAGAGCGGCTGACTATGGAATGTTGACTAAATATATGGTATCCGAAAAGGTGAAAGTAGAACCGGACTGGAAAGGTTTTCTCAATTCTTTATTAACTGATTCACTCCAAAATAAAACTACTTATTTTATAACAGGCTCACTTCATTTTATTGCTGGTGTTCGAATCTTTTTAAAGGATGAAAATCAGTTTTGAATGTCATATTATTTGTATTATTTTGTAGGAGAAAAAATTGAACCTTTCGACAACATTCTTCTTACTTTTTATATCACTTCTGCTAGACTAGAACAAATCAATCTAGCAAAGTGAGGGAAAAACGTGAAAAAGAGAAAAAAACTAACGGTAAAAATGAATGGAGAAACAATAGACAAACAAGAAAAATTAAGTCGCAAGCATGTCCATTTTAACCAGAAAATTTATGATGAACAAGCGGCAACAAACGAAATAACAAATAAAAATGTAAATCCCTTTGCTAGAAATAAAGACAATAAAAAGAAGGGTGTAAAATTTTCGAATACGCGCCGGTTTAGATATGTTAAAGAATTGAAACCAATTATTATTGCAGTTATTACCGCCATTTTCATTGGTTCAGTTCTAGGTTTTATTTTGTTAAAAATGTTTGTAAATATTGAAAATGGACTAGCCAACCCGAGTAATAGTAATCCTGTTAAGTATTTATATACGAATACAAAAGATACTCCTAAAGAAGATACATCTAAGATTACATTATCTTCTATCCGAGCTTTCTTATTACAGGGAGGAC
>Ga0079226_10002449_pt1 | contig 14337 bp, 17 predicted proteins | sample Poulit2014_FD_76345 | JGI IMG/M metagenome (GOLD analysis project Ga0079226, IMG submission 76345) | Agricultural soil microbial communities from Georgia to study Nitrogen management - Poultry litter 2014 | ecosystem: Environmental > Terrestrial > Soil > Agricultural land | place: USA: Georgia... | reverse complement strand
TAGTCACATTCCACGCAAACGTTAACTATGTTGGTCGTACTTCAATGGAGATCGGCATTCGCGTTGAAGCCAAAAACATCAAAACACGTGAAGTTCGCCACACCAATAGCTGTTATTTCACCATGGTTGCGATCAATGATAATGGCACACCAACGGCTGTTCCTAAGTTAGAAATCAGAAATAGAACCGACCAACGCCGTTTTGATAATGCCGTTCTTCGCTTAAATTCACGCTTAGCCTTCGATAAGGCACAGATTAAAGATGAAGAAGAGAATGATAACGGTTTTAACCAATAATCTTCTCATACCAAACTCTAAACCTCAGAAGCATTTGTTTCTGAGGTTTTTTATTACTTAAAGAAAAAGATATCGGTCCTACCCCAAAAAAACAAAACATATATGCAATATATAGATAAATTTGTTTTTATCTAGAATTCAAGTTATTACTATTCATACAATCTATTTTTCGCAAATAACACTAATGACTACGATAAAAGTTTATCTGAGGATTCTATGAAAAAGCCTAATTTTATAAAACTTATTTTCCTTCTATTCATAACGTTTGGGATTACTGGCTGCTTTAACAGCGATAAAGATATTAAAACAATTCGCTTTGGGACATCTTTTGGACATTTCTCAGATATGGTTCGAGAATCTATTACGCCTCAACTTGAAGCTAAAGGTTATAGAGTTACGCTGACAGAATTTACAGATGGAATTCAGCTCAACAATGCACTCAATGAAGGAAGTATTGATGTGAATATATTTCAGCATGTTCCCTATCTAAAAGGATATCGTGAAAGAACAGGACACAAATTAATCGAAGCTTTTCAGGTTCCGAATGCGCCATTTGCGATTTATGCGGGTGAAAGAAAACAACTCAATGAGATTCAATCTCACGATACAATCATTGTTCCAAACGACCCTAGTAGTTACGGTCGTGCTTTAACAATTCTCCAAGATCTTGGTTGGATTCAACTTAGAGCTGATATTGATCCTTTAAAAGTTTCTAAAAATGACATTACGGCAAATCCTTTAAATATCAATATTAAAGAACTGCAATCAGACTTATTACCTAGAGCATTAAAAGATGCTTCATTTGGTGCAATTAACGGAGGAGCAGCACTTAATTCAGGTTTAAAAATTGCGGATGCTTTATCCCTAGAACCGAATGATCACTATATCAACTGGGGAGTAATCCAAGAAAAAGACCTTGCTACAGATTGGGTACAAGATGTCATTCAAACCTTTAATTCAGAGGAATTTAAACAGTATTCCTATGAAAAATTTCCAGATTATCAGTTCCCAAGGCATTGGAAATCTGATGAAAGCCAACCACCCAAATAAGCTTTTCTACTTCCAAATAGACCAATATCATGAACTTACAATAACTTTTTAAAGTCTTTTTATACGCTTTTGACAGACAATTACGCTACTATTTCTAGACAAAATAGCTAAAAACAGTAGCGTGTCTTGTTAAAAATAACTCAAAAAATGCATAATATTCATACAGAATTATTGTCAATAATATACCTCATTATATTAAATTATCAATTTTAATAATCTATGAAATGGAAGCATCTATCTTAAATTTCATGTGCATAAGTACTTTTTAAATTTTTGTCAAGTCTTTCAGAGCCCCGATAATTAGGCTGTTGAATTAAAGAGTTACTCCCGTATAATCAATAATGTCTAAATAAATATACACAAATTTAGGCCGCCAATATGGTAGTTATTCAATTTGAGATGTTCGAGTTTTTTTTTGTGTAATGATCTAATCATTTTTTTCTCGCATCTCCCCTCTTAGTAACCAGTTGAGGTTATCTGCCAAATAAAAACTTATTAAACAATGACCCTCTTGAAGGTCACGATATTTTTCGTCTTCAGGAAAAGGAAACTTAATAATATATGGCTGTTATCAGTGTAAAAGACCTGTCCTTAATCTATGGGGCAAACAAGAAACAAGCAGCAACGCTATTAGAACAAGGCGCTTCTAAAGAAGAGATCCTTGAAAAAACTAAAGCTGTCATTGCCGTTAACAGAGCAAATTTTGAGATAAAACAAGGGGAGATCTTTGTCGTTATTGGACTTTCAGGAAGTGGTAAATCATCACTCTTAAGATGCCTCAATATGCTTAATATTCCCACAAAAGGCTCTGTTTTTATTGATGATATTGATATTACAAAAGTTTCTAAAAAAGAGCTTATTAATATTCGTCGTGAAAAAATTGGCATGGTATTCCAGCACTTTGCCCTATTACCACATAAAACTATTCTTGATAATGTCGCTTTTGGTCTTGAGATTAAAAAAGTATCGCAAGCAGAGCGTCAAAAGAGGGCTATGGAAGTTTTAGAAATGGTAGGATTAGCTGGCTATGAAGATTCCTATCCCAGCCAATTAAGTGGTGGAATGCAGCAGCGTGTTGGTATTGCAAGAGCACTCGCGAATGACTCTGAAATTTTATTAATGGATGAATCTTTTAGTGCGCTCGATCCCCTTATTCGTACACAAATGCAAGATGAGCTAATCGAAATTCAAGAAAAACTCAAAAAGACGATTGTATTTATTACCCATGATTTAGATGAAGCACTCAAACTGGGAGACACGATTGCCATTATGAAAGATGGCGTCATTGTTCAACAAGATAATGCCGAGAATATCCTTCTAAATCCTGCAAATGAATATGTCCGTTCGTTTGTGAATGATGTGGATTCCACAAAAGTGATTACCGCATCACGCTTAATGAAAAAATTCACCGAAAGAATCCATATTGAAAAAGATGGTCCGGCAACTGCGGTTCGCCGTATGGAGCGTGAAAGTCATCACTTCTTACCTGTTGTATCGCGTGGGAATATTTTCATGGGATATCTCAGAATTAACACTGCAAGAAGACTTCTTCGAGATAATGCCGAAAAAATTACCGTTGAAGATCTTATTGAAATTCCAACCATTAATCAAAATACCCCTGTTTTAGAGTCATTAAGTGATTTTGCAGGACATACCTATCCATTAGCAGTTCTTGATGATCGTATGCGCCCTGTCGGCTTCCTTCGTTATACCAAAGTTGTGGAGATGATGTCAGATGATGACAATCCCCTCGATGGCGGAAAAATGGAGCGCAAAAAAGCAGAAAGCGGTCACGAAAATAGTACTCAAAATCAAGAAGTAGGAGCTTAATATGAATATTGGTATTGGAAAATATGTCGAACAGTTTGTTGATTGGTTATCAACCGTTGGCAGACCCTTCTTCGATCAAATCGCTTCTATCATTGGGAATTCAGTAAAAGGACTTCAAGGCAGTTTAAATGCCGTCCCACCTTTCTTGATGATTATTATCATTACACTGCTAGCTTTTTTAGCAATGACAGGTATTCGTCATTTTTCTACAAATATTAAAAATTACAAACGAAGCTTTGGACTCCCTATATTTGTCATCTTAGGTCTATTCCTTGTGAATGGCATGGGATTTTGGTCACAATTAATTGATACCTTAGTTTTAGTCATTATTTCGACCATCATTATTTTAATCATTGGAATCCCACTAGGAATCCTCTGTGCTAAGAGCCGTAAAGCAGATGCCATTGTCCGACCAATATTAGATTTCATGCAGACAATGCCGGCATTTGTTTACTTGATTCCAGCGATCTTATTCTTCTCTGTTGGAGATGTTCCCGGTGTTTTAGCAACGGTAATATTCTCATTGCCGCCAGCGGTAAGAATGACCACTTTAGGCATTAAAGAAGTTCCTGAAGACATTATTGAAGCTTCTCTTGCATTTGGTTGTACTGGCTCACAAATGCTCTATAAAGTACAAATCCCTCTCGCAATGCCGACGATTCTTGCCGGCGTAAACCAAACGATCATGCTTGCTCTGTCAATGGTTGTCATCTGTTCAATGGTGGGTGCAGGAGGTTTAGGTGAAAGTGTTTACGCAAGTATCCAGCAAGCAGATATGGCACTTGGATTTGAAGCGGGTCTTTCAATTGTAATCTTAGCGATTATTTTAGACCGTATCACCCAAGCTATTGGACGTAAATAGACAATTACGACGATGTTAAACAAGTAGATGAGGTTTCATCTCTTGCTATCGGTTTATATCGAATCCCTGCGAAATCATATTCGTTATAAACAGTTTACTTATATAAATATAAAATTATAAATATCGAGGAAGAATATGAATAAGTTATTTAAAACGATTGCGATTGCAGCTGTATCGCTCTTTACGCTTGCAGCTTGCGGCGATGATAATCAACAAAAACCTGTAAAAATTCTCTACCCTAGTTGGGCGGAAGGTGTTGCGATGACGCATCTTGCCGAATATGTTCTAGATGAAAAAGGCTTTGCTATAGAAACAACATTAATTGAACCAGGCCCACTTTATGCGGCGTTATCAAAAGGAGATGCAGATCTCTATCTAGATGCGTGGTTACCACACACTCATAAAGATTATTGGGAAAGATTTGGTGACAAACTTGAAGTCGTTGGTGTTGCATTTGATGATGCAAGCACGGGATTAGTTGTTCCTGCTTACGTCGAAATTGATTCGATTGCCGAATTGAATGATAACGTTGATATGTTTGATGGCAAAATCTATGGAATTGGCGCAGGTGCCGGCATTCATGGCAATACGATCCGTGCAATTGAAGAATATCCACTAAACTTTGAGCAATTAACATCATCTGAAAGTTCAATGATGGCAGAGCTTCGCCGCTCAATTGCCGCAAAAGAACCAATCATTATTACAGGCTGGAAACCACATTATATGTGGGATCTATATGACCTTAAAATGTTGAAAGACCCAAAAGAAGTCTATCTAATTGACCAAATTGAAATTCTATCACGCCAAGGTTTCTCTGATGACCATCCAGAAGTTGCAAAATTCTTTGGTAATTTCCAGTTTAATTCTGAACAACTTCATGAATTAATGGCAATGGTGGGTGAAGATGAGCGTGATCCAAAGGTCGGCGCTAAAAAATTCTATGAAAAATATAAAGCTGAAATCGACAGCTGGTTTCAATAACCTCTCCTAAAAGATCCATTTAATAGAACCTTGGCGATCAATACATCCTAGCTAATGATTGATCGCCGAGTCACTCTATACTTTTTTTCAGCAAATCATCATGGATCATTAGTTAAACCTAAATATCCAATCTACTGATCTTATTTACAGAATAGCTTCTCAAAAGATATTCATTTAACTCATCTACAAGGATTATTTATCATAAATAACAACATATGAGAAAAATTTTAACCACAATTATTAAACCCATTTCAATCACACTATTGTCACTCTTCATGCTTATTGCTTGCGGAAAAGATGATGGCACAAAACCCATTAAAATTCTCTATCCAAGTTGGTCAGAAAGTGTGGCAATCATGTACTTGGCAGATGAAGCCTTAACCCAAAATGGCTTTACCGTCGAAAAGTCCCTAGTGGAACCTGGCCCTCTTTTTGCCGCCGTTGCCCAAGGCAGCGCTGATCTTTACCTCACATCTTGGCTGCCTAACACACACCGAGATTATTGGGAAAGATTTGGAGATCAATTAGATATCATTAGCGTTATTTTTGATGGTGGCGTTTCTGGCTTTGCTGTGCCGCAATATGTCAATATTAACTCTATCGAAGAACTCAACGATCATGTAGAGATGTTTGATGGGAAAATTTATGGCGATGGTGCCGGTGCCGGCATTCATGCTTTAACATTACAAGCCATTGAGGATTATGAGCTTGATTATGAACAAATTGGCTCCTCAGAAGCATCTATGCTCGCGGAGCTTCGTCGTGCGATTAGTGCTAAAGAACCAGTAATCATCACAAGTTGGAAACCTCATTATATGTGGGATCTTTATGAATTAAAAATGTTAGAAGATCCTAAAGTTATCTATCCCACAGATGAAATTACCATCTTATCTCGTAAAGGATTTAGCGATGATCAGCCAGAAGTGACCCATTTCCTCAAGAATTTCAAATTAGATTCTGAAAAACTTCACGAATTAATTGGCATGGCTCGGAAAGATGAACGAAACCCACAAGTCGGCGTTAAAGAGTTCTACCAAAAATATAAAACAGAAATTGATAGTTGGTTCCCATAATTGTGTCATCAATCTCTCCATTTCAAGAAGCGCCTTAATGGGCGCTTTTTTATAAAAAAAGCTAATTATCCCAATCTTAAATTCTATAAAAGAGACTATTTCGAATATTTATCACCCAATTCAGTCCAGTTACAATCCCCTTGGCTTTCATTAATTTTTGAAATTAAGGAAATTTGGTATTATAGGGAGAATTATTTTTAAAATATTGGAGAAGTCATGAGTACTGATAATAATAAATTGACCTCAAAGGAATTGGAGTTTGTTCTACATTGGGGCGAAATGGGAAGCCGTTGGGGAATTAATCGTACTGTTGCGCAAATTCATGCATTACTTTTCATTCAAGAAAAACCCATCTCTGCTGATGCAATCTGTGAGTATCTCGGTATTGCTCGCTCAAATAGTAGTAATAGTATTAAAGAGCTTGAGCGCTTAGGACTTGCCAAACGCTCTCACATTTTAAATGATCGCAAAGATTATTTTGAAACAACTGGCGATGTTTGGGAACTTCTAAAAATTATTGCACGCGAACGTATTGAGCAAGAACTCAAACCCACAGAAGTAATGCTCACTAACTTATTGCAAGATCCAGAGTTTAAAAATGAGAGCGAAGTATTCCAAAAACGGGCGAAAGATAGTGTTGATCTATTACATTCACTGATCAATATCGGCGATCATCTTTTAGGTTTTTCAACAACTGGGTTAAAACGTCTCTTTAAGACAAGCTCCGGTTTGATGAAGTTTATTCTCGGTGCGCGTAAAGATGACAAAGCTTAAAATATCGTTAGGGAATCAAGCTGATGAACTTGAATGACAAACCTATCACCGCACATAATAATGCCAATCTATTCTAGATAGAATGGCATTTTTTATGACTATTTAATTCAAGATTCTTTTAAAGGTAACGCACTGCTAGGAGGAATATTGGCTCGCTTTTATTCAATCTCCCTCAGCGGTTTTAAACCGAAAATGATAATATTTGCAATATAATTCATGATGATTATCTTATGATTGATTTCATTATGATATTTCAAACCCAAATGGAATCACTTCTTGAATTTCAGTCGTTTGACTTATTGCCATCATTAAGCGATCAACACCTAATGCGACACCACTACAAAATGGAACTTGATCCAGAACCTTTAACAACAGCTCATCAATGGGTACTTGCTGATAACCAATCAATTCCCGCTGGTCATTTTCTGCCATAAAACGTGAACGTTGTTCCTGGCTATTTGTTAACTCTTCATAACCATTTGCTAATTCTAAGCCCTGCCAGTACGCCTCAAAACGCTTCCCTACTTGATACCCCCCTACTTCAACAATTTTTGATAAAGATGCTTGAGATGCCGGATAGTGATAAAGCAATGTGATTTTCTCTGGATCAAATGCCGGCTCTATCAAGTGGGATACAATTAGATCTAGCGCTTCATCGCGATCTCTGGGGTCAAACGTCAAATCAATTCCTTTATCCTCAATGAAAGTTATTAATGCCGGCAGATCCATCTCAAAAGGATTCACCTGCAAAATGCGCTCGAATGCTTCCAAATAACTATATTGTTCGACAGGCAATGTTTGCTTGGCAATTAACTGAATCAAATCAGTTACTTCTTCCATTAATGCCTCTAAAGTATAATCGAGTCGATACCATTCAAGCATCGTAAACTCTGGATTATGCCGGCGGCTAATCTCACCATCACGGAAAACTTTACCTAAGTAATAGCAAGAACCAGCACCTTCTGCTAACAGTCGTTTCATATGATATTCCGGTGAAGTGATAAGGAACATCTTATGACCATACAGTTTTCCCGGTCCATTATACTTTGCAATAAAATTCAATAATGCCGGATCAGGATTCCCAAACTGACTCATGATTGGCGTATCCACTTCTACAACTTTTTCTTGATAAAAATATTCTCGAATCGCTCTAAATACCTCTCCACGCATCCATAGTTTATTTTGAAGCTCGGTATTTCTAAGCACTTGCTGATTATCCATTTTATCTCCAATTCTTCTTTCTAATATCATTTAGATCTCAATATTCAGGATTCAAATGATGCTGTAATGAGAAACTATTGCTTAATATTTTGCAAATTGCCCTTTCTGTTTTTAGGCAATATTTTATGAATTAGTATATCGCTAATCCCATAAAAATGTCGTTTTAGCAAAAATTAGTCACTGATATTTTATAGGTAGAAAGAATCCTATTTAGGAATGGAAGCACTTACTACTTGCAAATAGGAATAATTGTTATTACTATGTGTAAAAACATCGTTAATAAGAGGAATTAATCATGTACATTTGTCTTTGCAATGGGATTACAGATAAAGCAATTGTTGAGGCTGTTGAAAATGGCGTTACAACCTTTGAAGCATTACAAGCAGAACTCGGTGTCGCTACCGGCTGCGGATCATGTGCTGATATTGCTAGAAGTCTTCTTCCTGGTGAAGCGACACCTATTGGACAAAATATGCCAATTCCTCAAGCGTATGAATTAAGATAATCTATCATCATTAGATTAGATCTCCTAAATCTCCACTTTCATTACGATAAATACAGATCTGCATATTTCATCCAAAAATTCGCAGATCATACAGCAAACAAACGATGTCATAAATAAAAAGCTCAGAAAATTTCATTTCTGAGCTTTTTTACTGTAGTTGTTATTCATATATCCATCTACATTAAGACAATGACTTACATGGATATAAGATACAGAAACTATTTCTCTAAATAGTTTTGAAGATAAACTTCAAGTCCCATTAATTCGATATTCTCTTGTTGTGTTTCAATCCAATCAATATATTCTTCACTCTCATCGAGCATTTTTTCTAATAGATCACGAGAAACATAATCCTGAACAGATTCTAAATGCGTAATCGCATCAACCAATACCGTGCGTTTTTCATACTCACGAGCAAGATCACATTTCAAGATCTCAGGAACATCTTCCCCAATTAAAAGCTTTCCCAGTTCTTGTAGATTTGGTAAACCTTCTAATAATAGAATACGCTCAATGACATCATCCGACTCTTTCATATCTTGAATCGATTTTTTATAAACCGGATGACCTAATTTCTCAATCCCCCAATTCTTCAAAATACGCGCATGAAGAAAATATTGGTTAATCGAAATAAGATATTGTCCAAGCACTTTGTTCAAATGCATTAAAACAGATCGTTCAACTTTCATAATTTCAGCTCCTTTCCAAGGGTATGGTTTATAAGATATTTGCCTTGTAACTTACAAATATTTATACCAATTGGTACTGAAGATAGAGCGGAAGTGAAATCGTTTTAATTAAACGAAGTTGTTTCTCTAACCAATGCGCATGATCTTCTTCAGTATCTTTTAACTGAACTAATAACATATCGCGCGTGACATAATCCTGCTTCTCTTCACAAAGTGCGATCCCTTTTTTAAGCGCATCACGAACTGATAGTTCAAGATTAAGATCGCTTTGCAGCATCTCCTCAACCGTACTACCAATATGAATTTGATCAGGAACCATCTTCGGTGTTCCTTCGAGCAATAAGATACGCGCAATAATGAGTTTTGCGTGTTCTGTTTCATCATCCATCTCATGGAAAATACGCTCATAAAGCTTCATATATCCCCACTCTTCATACATTGATGAGTGAATGAAGTATTGATCTCTCGCCGCTAATTCGCCTGCTAAAAGAACATTTAAATAATCGATAACTTCTTTATTTCCTTTCATAATGAAATTCCCTTATATAATTAACGAAGTTTTAATAAAATTGACCAATACAGTATAACAATTATTTCAACCATTACGAATCGAGATTAATCTCTCTAATCAAGATGTTACAAACAAAAATGATTCACAAACACCGATAGTTTACGATCAAATTATAAATACACGATAATCATTTATAAACAAAGACTTATGAATCATATTAATTGATAGATAATAGTCGCTTACAAATCAGAAGTATTAAATTCTCATAAAATTGATCGATATTTACTCAAAAAATATAAAACATTCAATCTCTGATAAAACTGATATTCCTATAAAACCCCTTTTAATCTCACACAACTTGTTTAAAGTTTTTCTCATAAATGTTCTTTTATATGTAGGAATGAGTCGCATTGTTTACAGTATTAGGAGAAAATACTGTTATGAATATCCATCGAAAAACAAAACTAACGCCATTTCATCGAGAAGAGATTTGGCGATTACATCACCATGAAAAACTTACCGTAACCTATTTGGCGGAACGTTTTATGGTGAGCCGACCGACAATTTATAAAGTATTGAAACAAGCTCGCCTTAACTTATTTGTTCCTTTAGCCAGTAAAAATGAGCGCTATAGAACAATAAAATATGGTATTAAGCGTCTTGCTAAGGTTGAAAAAGCGATTGAAGAGAGGCTTAGAAAACAGGCGAAACGCTACAATAAAAACTATCCTGGCGAGATGGTGCATGTGGATACCAAGCGATTACCTCTTTTGAAAGGGGATCTTAAAAATCGCACAAGAGAATATTTGTTTGTAGGGATTGATGATTTTTCAAGAGAGCTTTATGCCGGAATTTACCCTGATAAATCTCAGTTTAGCGCTGCCAACTTTCTTCGCTGGGATCTTCTAGAACAGTGTCCTTACACTGTGGAATGCATTTATTCGGATAATGGCAGGGAATACAAAGGTACACAAGAACATGCCTTTGTTGCGATGTGTTTATCCCATAAAATTAATCAGAAATTCACAAAACCAGCTTGCCCTCAAACGAATGGAAAAGCTGAAAGAGTTATCCGAACGTTAATGGAAATGTGGCATAATCGAGAGGAATTTGTGAGTTCAGATGATCGAAAAAAGAAACTAAAACGATTCTTGAACTATTACAATACAGTAAAACCTCACAAGGGTATAAATGGATTAACACCTTACGAAGTTTTAGAAAATTATTTTAACACTGAAGTGTAAACAACCCGTCGATTTCTAACATTTTATAAGATGTTTCTAATAAAAAAGGTATCATTTTATTTCAATCGATAAGTCTCTGTTATTAATGGGTTTTAAATATGCGTCAATTTGAGGGAATTACTCCACTTTTTTCTTATCGTAAATATTGGGCTCATCGTTTTGGTACTGCACCTTTCCTACCAACCACTCGCGAAGAGATGGATCTTTTAGGTTGGGATAGTTGCGATATTATCTTCATCACCGGAGATAGTTATATCGATCATCCAAGCTTCGGTACTGCGATTTTAGGCCGATTATTAGAAGCTCAAGGATTTCGTGTGGGGGGTGATTTCTCAACCAGATTGGCGATCAAGTACCGACTTTGAAAAGCTCGGGACTCCAAATCTCTATTTTGCCGTAAACTCTGGCAATATGGATTCAATGGTTAATCACTATACTGCTGATCGTAAAATTCGCCGTAACGATGCCTATACTGCCGGAGATATTAATGGTAAACGCCCTGATCGTGCGGTTATCGTCTATACCCAAAAATTACGCGAAATTAAGGGCTTTTAAAGAAACACCGATTATTATTGGCGGCATCGAAGCATCGCTCCGCCGAGTTGCCCATTATGATTACTGGTCTGAAACAATTCGTCGTTCAATCCTCATTGATAGTGCGGCTGATCTTTTATTATTTGGGAATGGTGAACGCTCTATTACTGAATTAAGTCATCGTTTAGCAAAAGGGGAAACGATTGACCAAATCACAGATATTCGCGGCTCATCCTTTATTAGATCTCATGGTAAACATCACTTTGATCGGCATGAATTGGATTCAACACATTTTGATCATGTCGGAAAAGTCGATCCTTATATTAATCCCTACAGATCATCTATTGATGCAAAAATATGCGAAACCAATGTCGCCCTTGAAGCGCCGACAAAAGATCAAGCGCATTCCACGCTGAAAAGTGAAAATATCAGCCGAACAGATCTCACTATTCGCTTGCCTAGCTTTGAGGCGGTATCATCAACGCCCGCACTCTATGCGCATGCTAGCCGAATTTTACATCTTGAAACCAATCCCTTTAATGTACGCCCAATGGTCCAACAACATGGTGATTTAGATGTTTGGATCAATCCCCCACCAATTCCTCTCTCTACCAAAGAGATGGATGCCGTTTATGCCCTGCCTTTTGAACGCGCACCACACCCAAGTTACGGTGATGCCCATATTGCTGCGTGGGAGATGATTAAACATTCTGTGAGCATTATGCGCGGTTGTTTTGGCGGCTGTACTTTCGGCTCAATTACCGAACATGAAGGACGAATTATTCAAAGCCCGTTCTGAACAATCTATTCTCAAAGAGATCGAGGAGATTCGCGATCGGAATAAAGACTTTAAAGGCTACATCTCCGATCTTGGGGGTCCAACCGCTAATATGCATCGTCTCTCTTGCAAAGATCCTAACATTGAAAAACATTGCCGCAAACTCTCTTGTGTCTACCCGGCATTTGCCAAAATCTTAATACCAATCATCAACCATTAATTGATCTTTATAAAAAATCACGCAATATTACCGGCATTAAACGAATTCACATCGCATCTGGCGTTCGCTATGATCTTGCGGCACAATCCCCAGAATATATTAAAAAGCTGGTTACATATCATGTGGGAGGTTATCTTAAAATTGCGCCAGAACATACCGAAGAAGAACCATTATCGAAGATGATGAAACCTTCTATGAAGGCTTATGATGAATTTAAAATACTTTTTGATAAGTATTCAAAAGAAGCCGGGAAAGAACAATATCTTATTCCTTACTTCATCGCGGCACATCCCGGAACAACTGATGAAGATATGCTAAACCTCGCTCTTTGGTTGAAAAAATATGATTTACGTGCCGATCAAGTTCAAGCATTCATGCCAACCCCTATGTCAGTTGCAACAGCGATGTATTATTCTGAGCGTAATCCTTTAAAACCCATTCGGCGTGATTCCGAACAAGTCGGTACCGCAAAGAATTTAAAACGCCGACAAATTCACAAAGCATTCTTGAGATATCACGACCCTAACAACTGGCCACTTCTAAGACAAACCTTACGATATATGGGAAGAACAGAGCTCATTGGTTCTGGTAAAGAATGTTTAATTCCTGCAGAAAGTCGAAGAGAGCAACATCAATCTCAATTTTCAAACAGAGAAAAACGCTTCACGACTAATCATCAAGGGATTCCAAGACATCGAAAGTCTAAAAACCATTAACAACTCAGTTTTCTGATATATCGCTCGTCGTTTAGGTTGAATAAACCTCATTAAAATTACGGACAGATGAAAAGCCCTTCAAACAGATATCTGAAGGGCTTTTTCATTTTTTCATCTTTAAACATAAATTATATGATTTACGCTTCTTCCGTTAAATCTACAATTTTGGCATCTGGTGCATTTTTCGCCACAGAGGCGATACCATTATCACGACCTGATTCTGTTTTATAACTTTGACTGGTACCAATCACTTGACCATTTGTTGCTTTCAAATTAAAAGAAAACTTCCCACTCTCTGATGTTTTCTTCTCATAACGACTCATCTCTGGTGAGTTTTTTTGCACAGAAGCAATCCCTTTTTGGCAATTGGCTTTTGTCGTATACCCTTCGCTTCCTAAGATATTTTCGCCATTTCCCGCCTTTAGACGAAAATAGAATTCATTATTCTTTGCTAAAAAAATCTCAAACTTGCCACTCATAAAAACCTCCAAGGTTTCACAATATTGCATCAATGGTTTTAGCTCAAAATCAGTGAATAGCTAAAAACTGCTAAATTTTCACTCATTCGCTTAATTTTGATTATAAGAGGAACTTATATTTTATTCAATAAAAGTAAATATATTAATAATCAGCTTTCAATGCTAACCGGATATATCAGAAAACCACATTATCATTAAATCTATTTAATGATACTTTCATTGTAAATCCTTTAAAATCACCCCCGGGTTGAGGAAAAACTATGACTTAACAATTTCTAGGATTCATAAAAGCAATAAAAACAATGTAAAAAACCCTTTATCAAAGATCTTTGATAAAGGGTTCTATAGAGCAAATAGTTATTTTAAGGCTGATTCAAAATTCGTTGATAGTCTTAAGCTTACAATGACGCTTCACGTTCTAAGAGAATATTGAGCATACGGCGAAGCGGTTCTGCAGCTCCCCAAAGAAGCTGATCACCCACTGTAAATGCGTTGAGATATTCTGGCCCCATATTCATTTTACGTAAGCGTCCAACAGGAATCGTCATCGTACCTGATGTTGCCGCCGGCGTTA
>Ga0079226_10002448_pt1 | contig 14339 bp, 13 predicted proteins | sample Poulit2014_FD_76345 | JGI IMG/M metagenome (GOLD analysis project Ga0079226, IMG submission 76345) | Agricultural soil microbial communities from Georgia to study Nitrogen management - Poultry litter 2014 | ecosystem: Environmental > Terrestrial > Soil > Agricultural land | place: USA: Georgia... | reverse complement strand
TTACGTTTCTTCATTTGTTTTGCGTACCACCAGAAGATCAAACCGTATGCGATCAATGCAAAAGCAGCATAGATAATAAATTCAATTTGTCCTTCTGATGCCTTACCAACTAAGTAAGCCAAGAATTGTACGATAGGTCCTTCTTTTGTAGCTTCGGCAATTTGTGTACCGGAACCAACACCAGCAGGGAATGCACCAACATTTTTGGCAACACCAGTGATGAACGGAGCAGATAATGTACCAGCCCACAAGAAGATCGGCATTTCAATTGCACCAATAATGATCATACGAATGATCTTACCACGAGTAACAACTAACAAAGCAGGTGTAACACCCATAGCAATGATAGAACCTAAAGGCATAATGTGGTTACCAGGAAGTACCAATGCTTCAACTAACATAATAGGAGCTAAAACGTTAGCTGCGGCCCAAACTTCGGCACGGCCGGCGATAAATGGCCAGTCAAGTCCGATGTTAAACGTACGGCCTTTAAATCTCTTATTAGCGAAATCAGAAATACCTTGTGATAATGGTTCCACAGCGGCAATAAACCATGAACCGATCAAACTAAATAGTTCCAAACATGTACCACCTGTGAAGGCCAAAGTCAAAATGGTCTGAACATCTTGTTGTGATAACAAACCAATGAAGACACCTAAGTAAACACCAATGGCAAAATGACTACCCCAGAAACCGATTTTTTTGTTCAATTCAGCTGAGTCAAAGTCATATTTATCTAACCATGGGAAGACCTTATCAAAAATCTTATCAAATACCATGATAATTGGGTTCATCATGTAGTTCAAATGGGTTGTAGTCATCGGGTTTTCATCCGGTGCATCTAGCAAGTCATTAAACGTTGGTTTCATCAAATCAGAGTTAACGATCTTCAAAGCACCAATATATAAGATCAAAAGCGTTGCAACAAAGAGGTTTGCACCAAAGTACATTGCCATCAAAGCTGTAAAGGAAATATGCCAAATATCGAAAATATCAACGTCCAACGTATTTGTCTTGTTCAAGACCAACATTAAAACGTTTAACAAAATCATGATCAGCAAGAAGAACAAAGTATATGGTGAACCCCAAGTGATCGTACCCAATGGAGCCCAGCCAACGTCGGTGATCGACAAGTGAATACCAGTTGATTTAACAAAGTCGTTCAATGGTTTCTGATATGCACTCGTTAGTAAGTTAATGATATCACCGATAGCCGTCAAAGCGATCGCTAAACGAATACCACCTTCTAAGGCACGGGAGAATTTAACCCCGAACAACAAAGCTAACAGTGTTAAAACGATCAGCATGATCGGAGCAGCGCCCAGATCAATGATCGGCTGGAACACTTTGTTGGCCACATCAATAATAGTTTGCATTAAATATTTCACTCCTTTTTATATATAAAAAATTATTGCTATTTAAAAATTTAATGCCTTATTGCAAAAAGGACGCTTATTTCAGTCCCTTATCTTTGATAGTTTCTTCAACCTTGTCATAAACTGGTTTTGCCATTGCAGGGATCCGGTACAAAATAGGACCAGCATCAATTACAGGGATCGAAGGTGTGAAACCTAAGTCAGTCTTGGCGATCGGTGTAAAGATATCATATTTACTGATTTTATCTTCAGTAATATCTTTGACCATAACTGCGTCACACTGTACATCATACCCACGGTCGCCCATTTCTCTTTCTAAAGCGTCTTTGATTTGGTGGCTTGAGTTAACTCCTGCACCACATGCTGCTAAAATCTTGATCATAATAAATTCCTCCTTAAAATATTAAATAACTTGTTTACATATCTTGGTCAGCAAACGATCTATTTAAAAACTGATAGATTGCTTTCGTATCTGTGCTCTTGAAAAATGTACCCAGATCATTGACCGAAGTCGTTGTACAAAAGTTCATAATTTGAGCTAAGATATTCGACTGCCCTTCTGGATCATTATTCAAGATCATGAACAAAAATTTCACTTCCATGCTTGAGCTAGGATCGATCATATTTTTAAACGTCACTGGATTTTCTAAGTGAACTGGGATCACTCGACGAACATTAACAAATTCTCCTTCTGTATGGGGAATAGCAATATTCGGTAAGTCTTCATTCACAACCCCTAGATCGATTCCGGTCGGATAATCTTTTTCACGCCCGATCACATTTTCGTAAAATTCAGGTTTGACCAGCCCCTTTTCAAGTAACTTGTCTGAAATTTCTTTAATGACCTCTTCTGCCGTTGTCTTTGAAGAAATATAGACTGTGTCTTCAACAAAAAGTGGTTCCTCTTTCTCTGCTTGCACTTGTCACGATCTCCTTTCTTGTTTATTTTTGTTCAATAATGTTTACAAACTAATATTATAGCGTTTTTTTTAGAATGTCAACCACAAATTTGAAAAGGCTTTCCTTTTGAATCGTGTACAACAAACCGGGCTATTTGTCGCCATTATAGGAAACAAACCGTTTTTTATCTTCCTTTCAACGATTTCTATCATTATTAAACATTTTTAATATTAGCCTTCATTAATTTTAAATAGCTTTTATTTTATGATTTTAGTAAAAGTAGCTTATAAATTAGTAATGAAACCGAGAACATCTAAGTTTATTGATACTAATTTGTCTTAGGTCATATTCCAGTTTTTCTTGACTTATTTTCGTTCTGATGATATTTTTAGCTTTGAATAAACAATTAAAAACATTAATAAACAAGGATGGTTTTTTTATGTCAAATAAAATTTTAGCGATCACCATGAATCCGTCTGTAGATATCTCTTACCCCTTAGATCATCTTAAAATCGACACAGTTAACCGGGTATCTAGCGTTACAAAAACAGCTGGAGGCAAAGGTTTAAATGTTGCACGTGTCATTCATCAATTAAATGAACCTGTTTCAACTAGTGGTGTTTTAGGTGGAACGATCGGTGATTACATCTCTAAACAGTTAAATGAAGTTGGGTTACAAGAAGAATTCCTCCATATTCCACAAGAATCACGGAATTGTATTGCGATCTTACACGATGATGGACAACAAACAGAAGTTTTAGAAGCGGGACCAACTTTGACTGCTCAACAACAAACCGAATTTATGCAGCATTTTGCTGACCTATTGAATAAAGTTAGCTTAGTCACCATTTCAGGCAGTCTACCTCAAGGTTTTACAACAGACCTTTATGCCCAAATGATAGAAGCTGCCGCCAAACAAAACGTTAAAGTGATCCTTGATTCATCAGGAGATTCACTATTAAGCGGTATTTCCGGAAAAAACAAACCGTTGTTGATCAAGCCTAATCAAGAAGAGATCGCTCAACTAGTCGGACGTAAATTAGAAGGTTTATCCGATTTGCAAACAGCATTATTAACTGAAGACATCTTTACTGACTTAGAATGGGTCGTTGTTTCTTTAGGTAAAGATGGTGCCTTAGCTAAAGTTGGCCAAGAGATCTATCGTGTTTCTATACCGAAAATCAATGCTGTGAACCCTGTCGGATCCGGTGATTCAACCGTCGCTGGTTTAGCAGTTGGGATCAACCGTAAAGAAAGCATCCCTGATGTTTTAAAGACCGCCATGACAACTGGTATGTTAAACACAATGGAAAAAGAAACTGGCCATATCGACCCAGCGTTATTTGATGAATACTTTGCCAAAGTTTCTGTTGAAAAATTAAACTAGTCACTCAGAAAGAAGAATAACTTTGAATAAATACGAAGAACTCTGTAAACAAAACCCAACTTACACGATCAAACAAATCTCAGATCCAGAATTTACTAAATATGGTAAAATTTATACTAACTATGACGTTACAGATGTGATGCAATACATGGACGAAAACATCACCATCGACAAAATCAGCAACATTTACGTACCTTCAAATGCAAAATTAGAAAAGATCCCTTCAATGCAAACTATCGCAACTGATATTTTTGCTGGGATGCCTTTTGAAGCTGGTGAATGTACTGGTCAATCATCAAACTTTACAGCAGTGGAATACCACCAAGGCAGTCAATTAAATGTGATGCTGACTGATGTGGTCATGGTTTTAGGTAAACGAAATATCTTGGAAGAAAATGGTACCTTTAATGCCAAAGAACAAGGCGAGCTATTTTTTGTTCCACGTGGAACAGTTGTTGAATTTTACAGCGATACTTTGCACTATAGTCCCATCAAGGTTGACAATAGCGGCTTTAAAATTATTGTGATGTTACCAGCTGGTTCTAACCAACCGCTACCAGAAAACTTCCACTCTAACAATCCGCGGATCGTCAAAAAAAATAAATTCCAAGTTGTTCATGAATCACGTACTGACAAAATTAAACAAGGTGCACAAATTGGTGTTTCTGGTGATTTAATTGAATTAGTTCCATTAAAATAAAAGGTATTTTGAAGCACGTTTAAAGACCATCGATCTAACCAATTAAATGGGTTAAGATCGATGGCCTTTTTGTCGCTTAAGTGTTAGATATGTATTATGCTAAGTTTTGAATAAAGCATCTTAAAAGGAAGTGCACTAACTTGGATAAACAATTAGTTAGACTAAGTAAAAAATTGTCCTTTGTTTTGCGTCATCAGCCTGAACGCATCGGGATCAGCTTGGACCAATTTGGTAGAGTCGATCTTCAAGAATTGATTCAAAAGTTCAACCAACATTATCAAACTCCTATCGATACAAAAAAGATCGCTCAAATATCCGCTCAAAGTAATAAACAACGTTTTGCGATCGAAGGAAATACTATTCGTGCACTATACGGTCACAGTAATCCAGTTAAATCATTAGCTAAAAAAAGCCAACCACCAATGTTTTTATATCATGGTACTTCACATTTGGCAGCTGGTTTAATTATGCAAGACGGTCTCAAAAAAATGGAACGCTCTTTTGTTCACCTTTCGGCTGATTTTCAAAATGCAAAACAAGTGGGGCAACGTCATGACCCACATCCCGTTATTTTAAAAATCAAAGCACAACAAGCAGCATCTGCAGGTATCTTATTTTATCCAACCAAAAGTGGGGTTTGGTTAACAGACTACCTACCACCCCAATTCATCTTGCCGGAATAATCAAAAACAAAGCTGGGACATAACTAGCTGTGCGATTCTAAAAGGGTCGTCGATCTATCCCATTAAATGGGTTAGATTGGCGGCCCTTAAACGTGTTCCAAAAGACTGAAGTCTCACTTTCTTATTTTATGATCTGTAAATTATGTGGTTGTTCAGCCACAATTTCTGAATGGCTTTGTAAATATTGAATGATCAACTTTGGCATATCATCAGCATATTCACGCACAATTTTATCTGCACTAAACATCGGATAATCTCCACCGCCAACTCCGCGGTATTGGTTTAATGCCACTTCAACTTCTTGCTCATCCAACAATTCGCCTTCACCAAAGAAGATAGGCCCGACCCTGTGACCCACAGGCTTTTTTAAATCAAAGGAATAATCAATTCCAGTATAGTAATCATAATTATAAAACTCTACTTTGGGTGTCCTAAAAGCAAACGAAACCTTGATCGATCCATCATCTGCCAATTCAAAAAATGAAGCACAACGTTCTAACGCCGCTCTTAAATCAGCACCAGTTACTTTTTCAACTACCAAGGTATTAGGATACACGTAACTATTCATCACATTACGCACAGTTGCGTTCTTACCGAACCCCCGCACATCATCATTAAATAAGGATGTCCCTGAGATTTTTGCCCCCGTTGCATCCATTTGAACTCGATTAACTAAGTCCAAATAAGGATGTCCATACAATCGCGCATTCATATGATCAGTGAGGCGCATATTCCCTGAGATCGTAGCAACCGGTTGATCTAGCCATGCCTGGGTTGCCTCATACCAATCTGTAGCAATTTCTTTCAGATCTGTTGGTAAGTCACGTTTGTCGACTGATAGTAATTGCGCAGAACTTTGAATGATCTGTTTATTATCATTAAGTTCTAACACTATTTCTCCCACATCACTTCCCCGATAGCCAGGCTGAGTCACTGGGATCCCATTAACTAGTCTCGTTTCACGACGATGCTGGTGTCCCGTCACCAACGCATCGATTTCTGGAATTTCTCGTAAAATAGCTGATCCTTCATTTTCACCAGTGTTTTTTTCAGTAGGAACACCACTGTCTAGATCTGCTTCAAAACCACCATGATAAGCCACTATCAAAACATCGACCTGACTGCGCAATTTACTGACAATTTTTTTTAAGGTTTCAAGAGCGGATGCAAAGTGTAACCCTTCAATATTTGTAGGGTCTTCCCAGTGGGGGATAAACTTTGTTGTCAAACCAACGATTTCCAGTTTAACGCCCTTTTTTTCAATAATTCGATATGGGGCATCAATGATCCCTTTTGTATTTGGCCCACTAATATTTGCACCTAGGATCGGATAAGTCCTCTTTTTGAAAACATCACTCAAATAATTTAAACCATAATTAAATTCATGGTTACCTAAAACAGCTGCGTCTGGTGCAAGATTATTGATCATAGAAACGATTTTTTGCGAATAATTAGTCTGATCTCTAGTATTATAGGCATACGCGTCCATCGGTGAGCCCTCGATAATATCACCATTTTCAATATATAAAACAATTTCATCTGCGTTTGCTTGTCTTCTTTTGTGTTTGATCAAACTTGCAGCCTTAAAGAAACCTAGTTCATGTCGATCATCAACTGTACTAAAATCTGTCGGATAAAAATAACCATGAACATCACTTGTAGACAAAATCCTAATTTTCATTTAAACTAACTTCTTTCTGATCGAGCCGGAGATCAAATCGATCAGCGTTACCATCACAATGATCCCCAACAAAATGATCCCGACACGTGGCCAATTTCTAGTCTGGATCGCAAACAATAGAGGAGTACCGATCCCACCAGCACCAACCATACCTAAGATAGAAGCAGAACGTACTGCAATTTCAAAACGGTAAAGTGTATACGATAAAAACTCAGGCATGATCGTTGGCATAGTTGCTAACAACCACATATCCGCCTTACTACCACCAGCAGATTAAATTGCTTCTTCAGAACCACGATCCATGTTTTCGATCGCTTCACCAAATAATTTTCCTAGCATTCCGATCGAATGGATAGAAACAGCTAACACACCGGCAAATGAACCAGGACCTACGGCTTTGATAAACATGATCGCCAAAACTAGCTCGGGAAATGTCCGAATGAACACTAAAACAAATTTACCACTAGTTGAACGTGGATGAAACTTTCCTTCTTTAGGCGCACGCGCTGCAAAAAAAGCAAATGGAACACTTAAAATAGCAGACACAAACGTTCCTAAAAAGGCGATCGCCAATGTTTGAATGATCAAGCTGAACAGATCTTCGCCACTACCATCATAAAAATAACTCCACTCTGGATGGAACAAACCGTTTATAATAGATTTAGAAACCTCACCAGCTGATTCTTGTAAACCGCTAAATTGTAAGCCCGTCAACGACCATACATAAAGAAAAACTACTACTACTCCCCAAAATATCCAGCCATAACGAGCCGTAAAGTTTTGTTTTTTGCTGATTTCTGTCATTGCAATCTCTCCCTTAATTTGTTGCTAACTGCATCGATCACGATCACAACTAGTAAAATCGCGATCACGATCACAGCTGTCTGGTCATATCTAAACGAAGACAAGGAGCGTTGCAAGTACACACCAATACCACCCGCACCTAAATAACCAAGCACTGTTGAAGCACGTACGTTGATTTCAAATGTATACAGAAAATAGCTCACAAAACTATTCAGAACTTGCGGGATCACGGCAAACACAACGACTTGCACATTATTAGCCCCTGCTGCTCTTAAGGCTTCAAGTGGTCCATCATCGATCGTTTCGATCGTTTCATAAAACAATTTAGAGATCATTCCAAATGAAAACACAGCTAAAGTCCAAACCCCCGCAGTCGACCCAATACCTACAACTGCCACAAATAAAGCTGCTAACAACAAATCCGGTAAAGTTCTAACTAGGTTTAAAATAAAACGAATTATCCCACGTACTACTGGATTTTTAATCAAATTCCGGGCTGCCAAAACTGAAAAAGGAATAGCGATCAGTGTCCCGATCGTAGTTCCGATCAAAGCCATTTGAATCGTTTCAATGATCGGTTGGATCACAATGTTGGTGTAATCCCATGCAGGATGCGCCATGCGACTCAATAAATCGAAGAACTGGTCTAAGTTTGTAAAAAACTCACCCCAGTTAACGCCTGTCATAACAGCAGATCCCCATAGTAAAAATAGAAATAAAATTGTTCCGCCAATTCCTTTAACATGATATTTTTGTGCAAAGGAGCGTTTAGGAAGTAAATCTTTATCCATTTAACGTATCCTCCTTTGCAGCCTCATTTTCACTATAAATACCCTTAAAATCATCTTCAGAAACTTCAGCGATCGGTTTGTCATAAACTAACTGTCCTGCACGCAAACCAACTATCCGGTCCGCATATTTCATCGCTAATGGTACAGAATGTAGATTAGCTAGCACAGTGATACCTAAATCTTTATTCAAACTCAACAAATCATCCATTACTGCTGTAGTGGTTAGTGGATCAAGTGAAGCGATCGGCTCGTCGGCTAACATAATTTTTGGATCTTGCATCAAAGCGCGCGCGATAGCTACACGTTGTTGCTGTCCACCCGAAAGTTCATCAACTCTGGTATATAACTTTTCTGTCATATTCACACGATTTAAAGAATCAAGAGCACGTTTTTTATCTTCAGATGAAAATAAGCCTAAAGAACTTTTCCAAGTCGGATAATATCCTACTCTGCCAGATAAAACATTTCTTCTAACACTTGAACGATTCACCAAATTAAAATCCTGGAAGATCATCCCAATACTTCGTCTCAGATTGCGAAGTTCTCTTCCTTTATATCCAATGATCGACCGACCATCGACTTTTAGATCACCGCTAGTAACATCATGCATGCGGTTGATCGTACGTAATAAGGTACTTTTCCCAGCGCCAGATAAACCAACTACGGCAACAAATTCACCCTCATAAATTTTCAAATCAATATCTTTTAATCCGACCGTTCCATTTGGGTACACCTTTTGTACGTTATCAAATTCGATCATAACCGGTCTATCGTTCATTTTAAATCCACCCTTCATGCCGTACCTTTACGGCTAGATATAACTAAGAGCAGAAACCAAAAATAGCCGTTTCTGCCCCTTCTTTTAAAATTTTAAATTCACTGCTTAAAAGCATCAGCTTATATCATAAAAATAAAGCTGCTTCCTTAGCCGAGTTAAAATTTATCATCTGTACGATTTTCTACTCTTTTTTATTTGTCTAATTTTTCTGCTGTTTTGTCATATTCGCGAATAATATCAAAGTTACAGTCTTTCGAATCGGCATAACCTTCGTGTGAATAAACGCTAGAAATGATCTCATGGCCTTTCTTTGTTTTAGCAACGTCCTTGAAAGCCATAGAGATCTTCTTTTGCCATTTTCCACTCATATCTCCACGGACTGTGATCGTATCATTTGGGATCTTTTTTGTTTCATAAATTGGTACGACCTTGTCATAAACATCAGGCGCATCTTTTTTAACTAGACCACGAGCACTTTGGAAAACAAACGCAGCATCAGTATTTTTGTTATAAACAGACAGAACTCCTTGGTCATGTCCTTTTACTTGTGCTGTTTTAATACCATTTTTATTGATATTTACCCCATGTTTGTACATTTCAACTGCCGGGAAGATCCAACCAGCTGTTGATGTTGTATCTTGAACAGCAATTTTCTTACCCTTCAAATCATCAAGATTCTTAATTCCACTGTCCTTGCGAACTAAAATCTGTGAACGATAATAATCAACATTCTTATCGCCTTCGTGTTCATCTTCACCAACAACTTGTTTACGTTCAGCCTGCAAAATAGCCTTAGCATTATTTTGCTTATGAGCTAAAACATAAGCATCGGGTGGTAAAAAGCCCACATCAACTTTTTTGGATCCCATAGCTTCCACGATCGTGTTGTAGTCAGTTGATACACTAACCTTCACCGGAATACCTAATTCTTTTTTCAATAATTTTTCCAATGGTTTGGCTTTAGCTTCGATCGTAGTTGCATTAGATGATGGTACAAACTGTACAGTCAATTCCTTGGGTGTGTATGTATCTGAATCTTTAGAGCCTTTAGAATTACCACATGCTGCTAAACTAACCGCGCATAAAAGACTAGAAGCAACAATTGCGGCTTTCTTAAAAAACTTCATTCGAAATTCCCCCACTTCGGTTTGTCTAATGTGAACCTCTACTTCCAAAAGCTATTATAAACAAAAAGCAAGCACTTAATCAAGGATAAAAACGAATATTTACATAAAAAACACCTAAAATAGTTCCATTTTTTACAAAAAATATATTTTATATACAAAATAAAACGCATTTTTTTATATTTTTGTGAACTTTTTAAAATGTTTTTTTTGCTGGTGTCGTATTTACATCTACTATTACAAAAAAAGCCCCCTAAAACATAGGAGACTTTTGTGCAAAAATTATTATTGTTCTTGTTGATAAGCAATGTTTGAAAATTTATTGTACGATTTGATAAACAAAAGTTTGACTGTTCCACGTGCACCAGCACGATTCTTTTCAATAATCAGCTCAACTTCACCAACATCTTGATTTTCTTCGTCCTGCTCATCACTGTCGTCATCGTCATCTTCACGTTCATAATAATCATCACGGTATAAAAATGCGACAATATCGGCATCCTGTTCGATAGAACCAGATTCACGAATATCAGACAAAACAGGCCGCTTGTCTTGTCGTTGCTCCACTCCACGTGATAACTGTGACAAAGCAATGATCGGAACTGATAATTCTTTCGCCAATTTTTTTAGCTGTCTGTAAATTTCAGATACTTCTTGTTCGCGACTTTCTTTATTAGAACCTTCAATTAGCTGTAAATAATCAACAACGATCAAATCTAATCCATTCTTTTCTTTAGCTAGACGCCGACATTTTGCTCGGATCTCGCTCATTTTGATACCAGGAGTATCATCAATATAAATATTAGTCTTCGATAATGCTCCCATCGCTACGATCAAATTTTGCCATTCGTCATCGTCAAGTTGACCATTTCTTAAATGATTGGCATTGATCGAACCCTCTGCACATAACATCCGGTTAACTAAAGATTCCGCACTCATTTCCAAAGAAAAAATAGCTACGTTGGAATCGGTTGCTGTTCCTACATTTTGGGCAATATTTAATGCGAAGGCCGTTTTACCAACGGCTGGGCGCGCAGCTAAGATAATTAAATTATCAGGTTGTAACCCCGCAGTCATCAAATCAAAGTCACGATAACCAGTTGGTAGACCAGTAATATCTTCATGCTCCTGAGATAGCTTATCGACTTCTTCCAAAGCATTTTTTAAAACTTGATCGATCGGCTTAAAACCACTGCGATTTCGTCGCTCCGAAACATCCATGATCTGACGTTCAGCATCGTCTAATAAAGCTGGTACGTCGTCATCTTGGTTTTGAGCAGAACTCATAATGTTAGTAGCAGCTGAGATCAATCTCCGCAACATCGCTTTTTGTTCCACGATTTGTGCATAATAAGAGGCATTTGCTGCTGTTGGAACTGCCTGAGCTAATTCGGCAATATAAGCCACTCCGCCGACATCATCAAGTTGATTATCCTGCTCCAGACGATCTTTGACAGTCACAACATCGATCCCTTCGCCAGCATCATTTAATTCGATCATGGCTTGGAACATAATTTGATGTGCACGGCGATAAAAATCATCAGGTTCGACATATTCCATAGCATCAGCCAATGCATCAGTACTCAAAAAAACTGATCCAAGGACTGCTTGTTCGGCCTCAATATTTTGTGGCGGTAAATTATCCGTTAAAACGTCATTATTCATGACTGCGATCCTTTCTAATCTTAAATTCTTACTTTCAAATCATTATAGTCGTTTTTTCAATAAATTTCAGTAAAAGAAAGGGCCTAAGAATCACCACTCTTAGGTCCCTTTAAACAACATATGGCAAAGTGCCTTTTATAATTTATTATTGTTCGGAAATATGAACCCGGATCTTAGAGGAAACGTCATTGTGTAACTTAACTGGCACATTAACATACCCCATCGAACGAATTGGTTCTTTTAAATCCATCTTACGTTTGTCGATTTTAAGGCCATATTGTTTTTCCATACCCTGTGCGATTTGTTTTGAAGTGATTGAACCAAACAAACGGCCATCTTTACCAGCTTTAGCCTTCAATTCAACCACATATTTGCCAGATTCTAATTTTTCTTTTAAATCTTTAGCTTCAGCCAAAACTTCGGCTTCTTTTTTAGCTTCTGCATGCTGCTGGCCCTTTAGTTTACTCATTGCGGCAGCACTTGCACGTTTTGCTTTATCGTTTTTGATCAAGAAGTTAGCATAGCCATCGGGGATCTCTTTAACTTCCCCTCTTTGTCCTTTATTACGAACATCTTGCGTAAAAATCACTTTCATCAAAATACCTCCTCAAATTTTCAAACAGAGTGGAGTAAACTGATCAAGACTCTTCAGCTTCCTCTTCATTTTCCTGCTGATCATGCAAAATTTCAAGCAACTCTTCACGTACTTTTGAAACAGTTGTATCCTCAATTTGGGTCGCAGCGACGGATAAATGACCGCCACCGCCCATTTGTTCCATGATCAATTGAACATTCCGCTTACCACTACTACGAGCAGAAATACCAACAGAACCTTCAGATCGCTTAGTAATGGCAAATGATGCTTCAACTCCACTGACATCTAATAAGGAATCTGCAGCTTGTGCCGCTGTGACAGGGTCGTAGCTACGATCATCTTCACCAGCACAAATTGCATTACCATCATCCATAAATTCGACCCGGTCGATCAAATGACTACGATTCATATAACTATCAACATTTTCCTTCATAAAGTGGCTAGATAGTGCTTGATCGGCACCCAAAGCTCTTAAATAACTAGCTGCATCAAATGTTCTTGTCCCTGTATGCTGTGAAAATGATTGTGTGTCAACCACTATTCCGGTCAACATTGCTGTTGCTTCGATCCGATTGATCGGTTCACTTTCACGAGCTTGGTATTCAAACATTTCGGTGATCAATTCACAGGTCGAACTAGCATACGGTTCAATATAAACTAACATTGGATTTTCAGGGAATTCTTCTCCACGACGATGATGATCGATCACCATCAACCGATTTTCTAGTTTATCATATAAGTCCGGACTTGCTGAAATAGAACGCTTGGAATGGTCAGCCATGATCAAAAGGTCCTCTTGATCAGCCTTTTCTATCGCCTCTTCAGAGGTAATGATCGAAGCATTGATCTTCTCATCTTTTTTTAGTTCGTCCATCAAGCGTGCCACATCCGAATGTAAGTTATCTTGATCGATAACGACCCAACACTGTTTTTTATTCATAGCCGCAATTCTTCTGATACCTAAACAAGCACCGATCGAATCCATATCTGGTCTTTGGTGTCCCATTACGAAGATCTGCTTAGACTGCCCCATTAAATCACGTAATGCTTGCGAGATCATACGTGCACGGACACGTGTCCTCTTAGCCATCGGGTCAGTTGTTCCGCCATAAAAGCGTGCTTGACCATCAACTTTACGTACAACGACCTGGTCACCACCACGACCTAAAGCAAGATCTAAGTTATTTTGTGACTGTTCAGACAATTCTGAAAGATTCTCATCACCATATGCGATCCCGATACTCAAGGTTAATGGTGAATTACCTTTCGATGTTTTTTCACGAATAACATCGAGGATCTTAAACTTTTCGTTTTCGATTTCATTTAAAATACCAGTATACGCTAAAACAAAATAGCGATCTTCAGCAACTTTTTTCAAAAACATGCCGAATTTCTGCGCCCAATTAGACAAAGTATTAGCTACAAAGCTATCCAAATTAGTAATTTCTGTATCATTTAACGACTTAGTCACTTCATCATAATTATCTAAAAAGACTTGGCCTATAACCAGTTGTGAATCATCATATTTTTTCTGAATTTCGGCATAATGCGTAATATCCAATAAATAAACAGCACGCATGTCTTTTTGAATCAATAAATTAAAGTAATTATCATGCCACTGGATCTCAGTCGTACCTTTTTGATCAATATTTTCTTCAATCATGTTCGCTAAATCTGGATCAACTTCATTTAACTTACGTCCTAAAATATCAGCTTTACCAAAATAACTTTGCAAATATGGGTTGACCCAATCGATCTCAGTCTCTTCATTAAACAATAAGATCCCGATCGGCATCCTGATCAAAGCATCTTGCTCATCTCTCTGGATTCGATACGTTAGATCCGAAATATAATC
>Ga0079226_10002446_pt1 | contig 14342 bp, 7 predicted proteins | sample Poulit2014_FD_76345 | JGI IMG/M metagenome (GOLD analysis project Ga0079226, IMG submission 76345) | Agricultural soil microbial communities from Georgia to study Nitrogen management - Poultry litter 2014 | ecosystem: Environmental > Terrestrial > Soil > Agricultural land | place: USA: Georgia... | reverse complement strand
GTCGCGGTGCGCCTCGCGCCCTCGGACGGGTCCGAGGATCAGGCTCACGTGCGTCTCGTCGCGGGCGTCTCGCTCTGTCTCACCCCAGCCGCTGCGCAGGGAGACCAGGCCCTCGGGGTCGACGTGCCGGATCGAGACCGGCGGAATGCCCTCCTCTCCGCCGGTGACGACGTAGCGCATCTGCGGGCTCCGAGCACCGGGGACGGGATCGGGAACAGCACCGCCCATCGGGACCAGACGGCCGTCCGGGCCCATCGCGTCGATCCAGAAGTCGGTGCTGCGCAGTCGTGCATGGACGGGGTGGTCGGCGGGAACGCCGAGGTCGCGCAGCTCCTGCTCCCATTCCCGGGCGGTCTCGACGATGGCCGCGAGGTCCTCGGCGATGGCATAGCCGTCCGCGCAGAACACCTCCTCGGCCGTGCGAACGGCCGTTTCGCGGAGCTCCTCGTCCGTGTCCCCGCGACGAGCCTGAAGCCCCAGTCGGATCCGCAGCACCTGCAGCCGGCGGGCCGCCGGAGCGGCTTCTTTCTCCGACTTCTCGAGCATCTCGAGATGGCGCGGGATCGATGCGAGAGCGGAACTGCCGTCCGGTGCCCCCAGAGCGATGGCGATGCTCCGCTGCTCGAGCGGGAGAGCGCCCCAGGCGACGGATTCAGGATTGGCCGCGGCGTCAGAGTTGGACCAGACCTCGAAGAGCCGCGTCCACGCCTGCTCAGCGCCCGGGACCTCGCCGCGACTCCGACGAAGCATGTCCAACCAGCGCAGGGAGTGCAGCAGCAGGAGCTGGTTGCGCGGGAGCTCGACCTTCCCGTCGTAGGTGCCCGTCTCGTCGACCTTGACGACCTGGTCGCCGAGCTTCAGACGCCCGTCGAGCAGGTACCCGGCACGGGCTCGGTCCAGGCCCTGCGGTGCGAAGAATCCCGTGGCGAGACAGGAGATGAGCTGCTCGCGGATCACTGAGTCCTGACCTCCTGGACACGGCGGTCGAGGGCCTCGACGTGAGAACCGATGTGATCGATCCAGAGCGCACGGTTCAGCCACGACTCGTGCACGGGGAGCGCCTCGTCGCCGCGGATGATGTCGAGGAAGCCCTTGATGCCGTCCTCCTCGAGGAACTCCGGCCAGAGCCGAGGCGATTCCATCGTGGCATAGAAGTAGTCCGGGTCCGTGTCATAGGTCGCGAGCTTGCGCTTCATGCTGCGCCGGGAGTCCGCGACCTCTGCCTTGTAGTACCGGATCTCGGACCACTGCGGCATGGCACGCTGCACGATCTCGTCCGGGAACACCTTACCGACCTTCTCGTCAGGGTCGAGGTCGAAGCATGCCCGGACGTACGCCGGGCCGGACAGCATGATGGCCGCCATCGAGCCGAGCGCCTGGTTCCCCCAACGACGGAACTTCTCCGTGAGGTACAGGTAGTCAAGAGCGCCGAGGCCCGTCTGTCCGTGACGCGCCGCGCGCTCGGCGTACTCGTCGAAGATCCCGTCGAGGGCCTCGTGCGACCTGTCGGTGGCCAGCTTGCCTCGGAAACTGCGTGCCGCATAGGCGACGGCATGCGGGAGCTTCTCGATCCGCTCGTAGTCCCCGGGGCGGTGGTAGTAGTAGCCATGCATGATCTCGCCGCCGACGCCGCCGATGCTGAGGCCGGCGCTGCCGCCGGGGATGCGCACGTTCGACTTGATGTTCGTCGGCGCCGCATCGCCGTCCCACATGGCGAAGGCGTTCGCGAACCGCTCCTGGAGCGACATCGTGATCCCACCCGGCGTGGGGATCGTGACATCGTGCCTCACCTCCTGCCCCGCGCGCTCATGCCCGGAGAAGGCACCCATCAGCTCCTGGGCGATCTCTGCCTCCGCCTCGAGCGTCCCGAGCGTCATCACCCGGGCGCTGCCGCCCCCGGAGAGCCAGATGGAGGACGTCATGCGGGAGTCCCGGCCGCCGCTGAGGTAGAGGGTGGGGACCTTGACGCTGAGCGCGTCGAGGTTCCGTGCGATGACTCGAGTCTGGTCGATGACACCCTCGTAGTCGGGGCAGTCCGGCCGCTGCCCCACCAGCTCCGTGAGGTCGGTGTGCTCGGCGAAGCGCACCGTACCGTCGGCCCCGATGTCCAGGCAGGTGGCCTCCCGCAGACGGCGGATCCCCTTGATCGGGGAGTCGTCGAGCATGAACCACCCGGCGAGGATGTACCGGCCGATGGCGTCCTTGTCGACCTCGACGGGGCGGTCGAGGAAGTGGGTGAGGATGCCGATGTGGTTGGACGCCGCCACGAAGTCGTCGGTCACCACGAAGTAGCAGCGACCCAGGCCGAGAGTGTCCGCCCAGATCCGGATGGATCCGTCCGGGCGACGGTGGACGCCGAAGTGGTTGGGCAGCAGCCGACCCTGGTCGCCTCTGCGGATGATCTGCGAGACGTCACCCCAGTAGGCGTCCGGGCTCGTGTCGCCGTCCACCGGGATCGGCGGCTGCGAGACCGCGAAGATCTCGGTGTCCGCCTTGTGCCAGGTCGACGGGTGCCAGGCCCCGGGCATCCGGTCGGCGTTGAAGATCGCGACCCGGCCGTCGGACCACTGATGGTCGGCCGCCTCCCCGAAGACAGTGCGGGCGTCCTCGACGACCGCTCGGAACAGGGTGGGGAGCCGGTCCCGGGCATCCTGGGTTCGGGCTGCGCAGACGAAGTTGATGTTCACGGCGAAGGGGATCCTTTCGTCGTCGTGGTGATGCTCTGGGTCTTGACGGTGCTCGGCCCGCTCACTCCAGTCGGAGGACCGTGTCCACGGAGGCCCGGGTGTCGATCGGGAAGACGAAGCCGACCGACCAGGTCGGCTCCAGGGAGCGATCCTGGCGAGAGCGCCAGCCGCGCATCGGACTGGTCTGACCCCGCACGGGGTCGATGAGACGTCCAGGACCGGTGATCACGAGACGACTCGTCTCCCCTTCGCGCGCAGCGGTGAAGATGACGTCGCCGTCCACCGACTCGAGCTCGAACTCCCCGGAGACGTTGAACCACAGGGTTCCTTCGCGGGTCTCCGCCGACTGGGAGAACACCGAATCCTTGACCAGGAGCTGCTGACCCGGCGTATAGAAGAGCCTGCGACGGTGGATGTAGTCGGCGTGATGCACGCGGGCGGACAGATCGAACTGGCCGTCATCGGTGCGGAAGCAGTCGCCCAGTGCGCTGCCGTACGGCTCCCGGCGCCGGCGCTCCTGATTACGACCGTCCATCATCAGGGTGTTGTGCGCCATCGTGCCCTCGACGTACTGCCTCTCGGGAGCTGCGTAGTAGAACCCCTCTCGACGCAGCGGCGAATCCTGGGGAAGCAGGTCGCCGTAGCCGAACCGGCCTCCGTCGGTGAGGATCTGTCGCCCCTTGTCGTACCAGACGACGTTGAGGTCGTCCGCGTGCTTGTGCGCGCGGGAGTGGAAGGCTGCGCTGAAGGCGAGATATCCGCTCTCCGCCAGGGTGCCGGGCCCGTCGGGCTGTGGGGATCGCACGAACGCGTAGCCGCCATCGTGATAGGCAACGAGCTCCTTCGAGGGGCGTTCCCCTTCCTCGCCGTCCGAGAGCAGGTACTGCGTCTGCGGATCGATCGAGGTGGAGCCCGGCTTGACGATCCGGGTCTCGGGAGAGTCCCCGAACTGCACCAGCGTCCCGTCCGGCTGGATCATCCACCCCAGGACGTGCGCTGCACGCTCGACCCTGCTCTTGACCTCCTCGTCCTCGATGAGTCCGTCGTTCACGGCGAGCTCGAAGGAGTTCAGGAGCATGCGGTGGTAGTCCGGAGAGTGCTCGAGGTGCACGCCGTCGGGAGCGAACTGGGACTCGGCCATCTGCGCAAGACGGTCCCTTCCCTCGTTCCCGGTGGCGTCGGAGTCGGGGAACATCCAGGCGTACTTCGCCGCGTGGACCTGGGAGACCGCAGTGTAGAACCCGTGGTTGTTGTTCGGGTTGTATGCGCGGTCCTGGTGCAGCTCGTCGAGATGCCATGCCACGGCCTCTGCGAGGATCAGCGTCTCGTCGCGCATCGCGGGAATGCGCGCGGCGCGAAGAGTCAGCGCGATGAGGCGCGGGGTCCGCAGCGACTGCGACATGTCGTACCACGCCATGGGATCGTCCTCATCCCGCGCGTCACGATGGATCCCGATCCACGACACGGCGATTCGAATCGCCTGCCGCAGCCACTCCTCATCGCCGTTCTCGTCATAGGCCCGCAGCAGCGGATCCATGAACTCCCAGGCATGCAGGTGGAATCCCCAGGATCGGTGCTCCTTCCCGAAGTACGCCCAGTCGTCGATGGTGGCGACGGGAACCGGATCGAAGCTTGCGAAGCGCCAGCCGGTCTCGAGGATCGACTCGGGGCTCTGACGGATGTCCTGGATGGTGAACCAGCCCTTGAGCGCGGGGAGCTCTGCTGTCGCGAGCTTCTCGCGAAGCTCCCCGGCGTTGACTCCTCGCTGCTCGAGCGCGAGCTCGGAGTCCAGAGGCAGGTTCTCGGGTCCGTCGAAACCCAGCTTCCGGTAGATGCGGTAGTACTCGTTCACGTTCCTGTCCCACGATCGATGGTTGCGGACCCAGCGTGCGGCCTTCTCGCCCAGCGACCGACGCCGCTCCGGGTCGTCGATCAGTTCGGAGATCCGGAAGGCGAGGTCCACCGCCGAGCCGGCTCGGAACGTCTCGACCGCCCCGGACTGAGTCGCGATCTCCTGCAGCGCGCCGACATCCGAGAGGATCACGCATCGCCCGGTGGAGAAGGCTTCGAAGGGCTTCAGCGGTGTCACGAGATCTGCGACCTGCGACTTCTTGCGCGGGACGACGAACAGATCGATCAGGCCGTAGTACTTCAGCACGTCCTCGTGCGGGACACGTCCCGTGAAGAAGACGTTCTCGATCCCCTGGCTCTCGGCGTGCGCCTTCAACGTCTCGAGGTAGTCGCCGTCACCGACCAGTAGCAGACACATCGGTGTCTCGGACTGCGCCGTGGCGAGGTGGTAGCCATCGAGAAGCGTGTCGATGCCCTCGTACTCGACGATCGAGGAGATGTAGCCGACGACGACGGCGCCCTCGGGCAGACCGATCTCCGCGGCCAGGTCCCGGTCGGCCTCCTGGACGGGGAAGTTGGAGGACTCCACGGCATTGGGCACGATGGAGACGTCTTCACCGGCGATGGCGCCGTGTGCCGAGTCGAGGATGTGGTCCCGCATCACCTCGGCGAGCGTGAAGACGTGGTCGGGCAGCAGCCGCGCCACCTCCTCGGCGTGCCTGCGCAGGCTGTACGCCTCGGGCGTGCCGTAGAGGTCGAAGATCGTCTCGGCGTCCGCACCCCAGCCGTTGGCGGTGATGGTGCGAGAGAGCCAGGACTCCTCCCAGAAGCCCCGGGACTCGTAGACCGTCGGAATCCCGTACTTCCTCCCGACGACGCTCACGATGAGGGCGTTGAAGAAGTCCGACTGTGCATGCAGCACGCTGGGCCGCACCTGCTGGACGAGCTCGGCAAGACCTGTCATGTTCAGCCGGAGCCAGTCGTCGACCAGCATCTCGTTCCGCGCCGGCCCGGGAAGCAGGAAGTAGTCGATCTCCTGATGCGTGTAGTGCTCGAGATGCTCGACGGGCTCGGAGGTGATCCCCGCCTGCCCCACGATGGCGACCGGCAGCCCGCGGCGCGCCTGAGCGAACGCCGTGTACTGAGTGCGCAGCGTGTAACCGGTCTGGGTCTCGGGGAGCACACGCCCGACCATGTGGAGGATCGGCCCCTGGGGGTCATGGGCCGTTCCGTCGGGAAGTTCCGCCGTCACTCGGGACGGGTTCGTGAACAGTTCGATCTCGTGCTTGATCTTGCCGGCGGCGAGAGCATCGTTCTCTCGCTGGGTCTTCTCATGCACCATGTCCACGATGGCTGACGACAGATCCCAGTAGCCCGTGGAGCGGTAGTAGCGATACAGGCGGCGAAGCGTCGTGAGGCTCTGCTTCTCGAGGAGGTTGAAGTTCTCGATGAGGGGGCGAAGCTGCAGGAGCTCATCCCTGTTGAGGTAATCGACGAAGAGTCGAGATGCCTGCCCCGGGGAGAGCAGGGACGAGGGCTCCCGACCGAGCTGGATGCCGGACTCGAAGGAATTGCGCATCGCCGTCCTGGCGGCAGCACGCACCTCTTTGAGGCTCGATTCGACGGGGTCGAGGAACCCGGCAGGCACCCTGGCGCGCAGTGTCCGGATGTCCTTGCGCGCCGCGCCGAGATGAGCTCCGTTGCGCTCCTGAAGAGTCTGCACCCGGTCGACCTGCATCCGAATCGCCTCGGCCGCCGCCCGGTCCTCCTGCAGTCGCGTCCCCAGTGCTTCCAGTCCGTGCTCGGCCGAGGTGAGCTGCGCTCGAAGCTCGCCGCGTGCATTCGCCTCGTCGTCCAGCAGACTGTCATGTCCGTCGAGACGCTGGGACGTGCCATCCAGGGAGTCCGTCACCGCGCCGAGCCTGCTCTCCACGCCTTCGTTCTGACGAGCGAGCGCCTCCGTCCTGGCTTCGAGATTGCGAGCCCTCGTCGACGAGCGGTCCATCGCCTTCGTGAAACGGTCCACGAACTTCAGCAGCACTATGGCCCCGACGATGATCAGCAGAGTGCCGAGAAGCCCCCCTGTGATCGCAAGGGCCCAAGATCCGTTCCCCGCCGCGAGCACCAGCAGGATCAGCACGACGACTGCGCCGATCCCGCCTGTCACCGTCATAGCGCGAAGCTTCGACCTCATCGCCTGTCTCCCTCTTCCTGACGCTCTGCCGTCACGTTCATCCTTCCCGCACCACTGCGTTCACCGAACCGCGCTCAGGCTCAGTCGGTGCGTCCGTCGAAATCCGTCGGACGCTCGCCGGTGCCGTCGAACTTCCACCGGATCGCCTCGATGGTGCGGCGCGCGGCGTCGCCGTCGCCATAGGGGTTCACAGCGTTCGCCATGGCGCCGTATGCCTCGACGGAGTCGAGCAGCAGCGAGACTTCGTCGACCAGACGCTGGCGGTGGGTCCCGATCAGCTTGACCGTCCCTGCCACGACTGCCTCGGGGCGTTCGGTGTTCTCTCGCATCACGAGCACCGGTTTCCCGAGGCTCGGTGCCTCCTCCTGCACACCGCCGGAGTCGGTGAGCACGATGTCGGCGAGGCTGAGCGCACGAGTGAACTGCGCGTAGGCGAGCGGTTCGATGAGCAGGACGTTCTCGAGCCCCTCGACGGCAGGCGCGATCGCGGAGCGCACCTTCGGGTTCTTGTGGATGGGAAACACGACGGTCAGCTCGGGGTATCGCTGCGCCAGGTCCGAGACGGCGTTCCCGATGTCCTCCATCGCCGTCCCGAGGTTCTCCCGGCGGTGCGCGGTGACGAGGAGGATCTTGCCCGTATCTCCCACAGCCCGCTTCTGCTGCAGCGCCTCGAGCCGAGGATCGTCGAAGGACACGTCGACGTTGGAGGTGGCGAAGAGCAGCGTGTCGATCACGCTGTTACCCGTGATCACGATGTCGTTCTCGCTGATGTCCTCACGGGTCAGGTTCGACTTGCTGGTCGAGGTGGGAGCCAGGTGGAGAGCGGCGGTCTGGCTGGTGAGCTTCCGGTTGGCCTCCTCTGGGAAGGGCGAGTTGATGTCACCGGAGCGCAGGCCCGCCTCGAGGTGGATGACGGGGATCTGGCGGTTGAAGGCCGCCACCGCGGCGCCCATGACGGTGGAGGTGTCGCCCTGGACGAGCACTGAATCGGGCTTCTCCTCCTCGAGCACCGCGTCCACCCCGGAGATCACCTTGGCGACGATGCCGTTGAGGCTCTGACCGACGCTCATGATGTCGAGATCATGATCGGGCTCGATACCGAACATCGTGTTGACCTGGTCGAGCATCTCGCGATGCTGCCCCGTCACGACGATGACGTTCTCGAGATCGTCAGCCTTCTCGATCGCCTTGATGATCGGAGCGACCTTGATCGCCTCGGGGCGGGTTCCGTAGATCGTCATGATTCTCTTGGCCATGGTGAGCTCCTTATTCGGGGGAGGGAGGGATCAGTCCCGCTCGTCCGGCAGGACGGCGGAGGGGAATGGCTTGGCGGGAGAGTGGAGGGAATCGTCGAAGACGCGGCTGAAGGGGTCCGGCTCGAAATCCGGGCCTTCGGAGTTCTCGTGCGGTTTCTCCTGATCATCAGCGGCTGATGGGAAGATCTTCTCGGCCCGGCGCTGAGCCTCGCCTTCGGCGATGGCGTCTCGGAGCAGACCTGCCGCCTTCTCCTCCTTGCCCTGCGCGAGGTTGTGGGCGAACCATCGATACTTGCGCGCCACCTCGACCGCGTCACCGTCGATGACGACCTGGCCCCGCTCCATCCAGATGGCGCGGGAGCACATGTTCTCGATGGTCTGCGCGGCGTGATTGACGAGGAAGACCGTGCCGGCCCGTTCCAGCATCTGGTCCATGGCGCGCTTGGAGCGCTCCATGAAGGTGGCGTCGCCGGTGGCCAGCGCCTCGTCGATCATGAGGATGGAGGGGTCGGCCGCCAGGGAGATCGCGAATTTGAGACGTGCTCCCATGCCGGAGGAGTAGGTCTTCATCGGCAGATCGATCGCCTCACCGAGCGCGGAGAGCTCGACGACCTCCTCGAACACCTCGTCCGCCTGGTCCGGGGTCAGTCCCATGGCCAGCGCACCGAGCTTCACGTTCTGGGCACCGGTGAGCTCGGGGATGAGTGCGGCGCTGACGCCGAGCAGGACGGGTCGGGAGCTCGTCAGCACTGTTCCCGAACTGGGCGCCTCGAGGCCGGCCAATGTGCGCAGAAGCGTGGACTTGCCGGAGCCGTTCCTGCCGATGACGCCGATGAACTCCCCGGAGCGCGCCGCGAAGGAGACTCCCCGCAGTGCGGAGACGACGACCTTCTGCTTCTTCTGGAGCTTTCCCCGGATTCCGGCACGTGGTGTCCGGTCCGTGCGGAGCACCTTGTACCGCATCCGGAGATTGTGAGCGACGACGGTCACCGGTGAATCGGCCGGGGCTTCCCAGCGCTGGTCGGCTCTCTCGGAGCTCTCCGTGATGCCCGCACCATCGATGCTCGGATCACTGTCCTCCGCCATAGCTCGCCTCCCCCCGCCAGAAGAAGAGGAAGCCGAACACCAGCAGCCCGAAGCTCCAGGCGCTGAGGATCAGCCAGGACTCCAGTGGCGGGACACCGCCGTCCATGAGCACCTGCCGATACATGGCGATCATCTGATAGATCGGGTTGACCTGCACGATCGCATTGACCACCGGGTTCTCGAGGAACCTCTCGATCGGGAAGATCACCCCGGAGCCGTACATCAGGAAGCGACCGACCACTGTCATCAGCTGAGAGATGTCCGGGACCAGGAATCCCAGTCGGGACACGAACAGATTGATACCCAGGTTCAGGATGAATTGCAGGACATAGATCGGGACGACCAGCAGCCAACTGATCCGGGGCAGCTCGTGAGGGGGGATGAGCATGATCATCACCAGCACGACCCCGATCGTGTACTGCATCTGCAGCATGTCCCGGAGCTCCGCGGAGATCGGGAGGGATGCTCTCGGGAACGAGAACGCCCGGATCATCGATCTCCCGGAGAGGAGCGTGCTCGTGCCCTGGCTGATGCTTCTCATCGTGGAACGGAACATGAGGATGCCGATCACGACGTAGGCAGCGAAGTTGTCCACGTCCCGCGACATGTTCAGGATCAATCCGAAGACGAGGAAGTACAGCAGAGCGTCCAGCATCGGTCGCAGCACGAGCCACACACTGCCCAGGTGGTTGCGACTGTTCTGCGTGGCCACCCGATGCCTCGCATCGGCCCATACGAAGTGACGACGCTGCCAGAGCTGTGCCAGGTAGTCGGCGAGGCTCGGGCGGACCCCCACGGGGCTCAGACCCTCCGCCTGGAGGGCGCGGGCCTCGAGCCGTGCCACGATCTCGTGCGCGGTCCTGGACTCATTCGGCATCGACGCCACCTCCTCCGCCATTCTTCAGCACCTGCTCATACACCGCCCGATATCGTCTCACCTGTTCCGCCCACGAACGGCTCCTGGCCACCTCGCGCCCTCTCGACGCCTGTGCGGCCGACGAGGCTTCGTCGGTGAGTGCGTCCACGATCGCTCGTGCCAGATCGCCCGCGGATCCCGGTTTCGCGAACCTCGCGCACGGCGCCCCGTCACTGCTCGTGAGGACTTCCCTCAAAGCCGGGAGGTCTGAGGCGATCACCGGCCGTCCGAGCGCCAGCGCCTCGATCGGTTTCTGCGGAGTGACCAGGCGCGATACTGCAAGATCGAGCCGGGGGACGACCACGACGTCGAGCGCTTCGACCCAGCGTCTCGCACTGTTCCGAGGGACTCTCCCCGGGAAGTGGACGCGGTCGAGGATGCCGAGCTCGGACGCCAGGGCGACGAGTCCCGGACGAGCCGTTCCGTCACCGACCAGGATCACGTGGATCCGGTCCCTCACGGGGTCGGGCAGGGTATCGTCCGCCGCGACGAGCGCCACAGCCTGCAGGAGGACGTCGAATCCCTCGTAGTCCACGAGAGCGCTTGCTGCGCCGAGGAGGAACGCGCCCGCGGGGACGATCCCGCTCGCCACCAGCCCGATCATCTCGCGGGCGGCGCCCACATCCACATGATCCTCCAGGAGCGCGGGGTCGATTCCGTTCGGGACGAGCGTGATCGATGCGGCCTCTACTCCCCGTGCAATCAGCTCATCCGCCATGGTGTGGGACAACGTCACGACAGCATCGGCCCTCGACGCCAGCTCGGCCTCGCGACGCGCGATCAGCCGTGCCTTCTCGGACGTCTGTGCCACACGACGCCCGGCTTCAGATCCATGGGACGCCACCCACGTCTGCTCCATGAGTCCTCGCACTTCGAGCACCCAGGGCAGACCGGTCTGTCGGGCGACTGCCTGCGCCACCAGCGCATTGAGGTAGTTCGTGGTCGCATGGATGACATCTGGTCGGAACTCTTCGGCCAGCAGCATCGCACGCTCGACCTCGTGCTCCAGCCGCTCGGTCTGTGTCTGTGGGAGGACGTGCGGCAGTGTGCGGACGTATCGCACACCGTCGACGACGTCCTCGTCCTCTGCCGTCAGCACGCCGATCATGACCGGGTAGCCCGTTCTGGTGAGAGCGACCGATTCCACGCCGTCGTGCTCGAGAGCCTGCAGGACGCGTTGGCTGCGCAGCGAGTACCCGGACTGCGTGTGCGGCAGAGAATTGGTCAGGATATGGAGCACTCGGAGAGATCGTCCGTCGCGCGGATCCGCTGTGCGGGCCGAGAAGTCCCGCCCCGGTGGGCACACCCTGTATCCCGGTCGGAGCAGCCGCACCTCGCTGCGGAGACGGCGCGCGTACCTGGAGTCGGCCGCCTCCGATCTCTCCAGCAGCTCGACCGCACCGCTCAGATCCCCGCGGGTCCAGAGGGCTCGTGCCCGTGTCGTGACCGGCGAGAGCGGGGTCAGCAGGTCCGGCCGATCGAGCAGTACCGCGACCTCTCCGGCGAGCCGTGACGATCCGTGTGCACTCGCAGCGTCCTCCAGCGCGTCCTCTGCCGCCTGATGATGCCCCGCCATCAATGACCCCATAGCGCCAAGGCCCGGCGCGACGCCCGTGGCCTGCTCGAGGAGCAGCCCGAGCTTCACGCGCACCGGGAATGGCATCCGCCGGCTCACCTGCACGGCGAAGAGCACAGGATCGTCGGCCAGATGCTGCGCACTCGCCTGCATCAGGAGCCGGGCATTGCGAGTCATCTCGCGAGCACGACGGACCGCGGTGACACCCGGTCGCGATCCTGCCGGAACGGTGGAGAACGGGGCTCGACTCACGCCGATATGCCTCCGTCCCGCACCGAACCGGCGATCGCCGGACTCGCCGAGGCATCTCTGGCTGGACGCACTGACTCAGACCTCATACTGCCGTGCCCCATGCCTGCGCGCGTCTGTCCTCGAGAGCCGCGACATGGTACGGCAGCGCATCCAGCACATACGCCTTGTTCAGGTTGGACTCATGCATCGCGTTGCCCTCTCCGGCCCGGACTGCCGTCTCTATCCCGGACATGGCCTCTGGAGTGAACCAGCGCTGCCAGGCCGTGCGTTCATGGATGAGGCGCTCCATCGATCCGGGAGAGGTCTGCCAGGTCCGAGCGCTCTGGACACGGACAGACCGCTTCGAATCCTCCAGGGTCGCCTTGTAGTACGGGATGTCCTCCCACTCGGGGATGAGTGCGCGGGACATCGCCTTCTGCATCACTCGGTCAAGACGCTGTTCCGGCGTGAGGTCGATCCCCGCCCGGACGAACACCGGGTTGAGAAGGAGCACGAAGGACGCGGAACTGAGCTGCGCGTTGATCCACCGTCGGAACTTGGAGTGCATCTGGAAAACATTGAGAGCCGAGGCGTCCTCATGCCCGAGAGACGTCGTGAAGCGCTTCTGGTTCTCGATGAACTCCAGGGTCGAGACACGGGATTCGGCCGTGTTCACCCGCCCGGCGAAGGCATTCGCGACCCGATCGACGGGGTGGTCCAGCGAGCGTACGATCCCGAGCATCTTCTCGGTCGGGTAGTAGATGCCGTGCATCACTTCGCCGTTGGCTCCGCCGATCGTCAGTCGGGCACGGGAAGGCGGAGGCTTGATCGGCGCCTTGAGGTTCGCCGGGGCGAAGTCCCCGTCCCACATGAGCAGCCCGGCCGCCAACCGGTCCTCGATCGAGAATCCCGAGATGCGGCCCGGGTTGGGGTAGCTGACCCGGTGGGTCACTCCTTGAGCTTCGAGAACGCCGTCGTGATCGATCGCCTCCAGCAGCGCCTGGGCGACATCGACCTCCCCCTGCAATGTCCCGACCGTCTGGAGGGCCGCCGGCTTCCCACCGGCGAGCCACGCAGCGGCCGTCACGCGCGAGTCCTGGCCCCCGGAGAGGTGGACCGTCGGCGTCTGCTGGGCGATGCTCCCGATGTTGGAGGTGAGGACAGCCATCGATGCGGCCACGGCATCGAAATCCGGTGCATGATCACGGAACCCGTAGAACTCCTCGTCCGTGGCGTAGCGTCGACGGGTGGCCTCGTCGTGCCGTCCCACGGCGATGACCTCGCCCGGACCGAGCCGTCGGACATCGACGATCGGGGAGTGGTCCTCGGGCCAGAAACCGACCTGTGCCAGCAGGTCCGCCCCATAGACATCGAGTTCGAGAGCTCGGGACGAGAACAGCGAGACCATTCCGATGTGGTTCCCGACAGCGACGAAGTCCTCGTTCTCGACCACGTACGCTCGGCCGAAGCCGAAGACGTCGTTCCAGACCTCGAGCCCTCCGTCCTCCCACAGGGAGATCCCGAAGTACCCCGGCTGCACTGTTCGGCGTCCCCGGTCATCCCTCAGGGTGGAGAGTGCCCAGCGCTCCCATCCTCCGGCGGAGATCTCCTCGGTGTACGACACCGGGGGCTGGGACAGGGAGAGCACTCCGTGCTCATCACGGAGCCATGTCGGGGCATCCCATGTCCCTTCGACCCCACGCGCATTCAGGACTGCTCGCCGATCAGTCGTCTCACTCGCTGCACCGGTGATGTCATAGGCAGTTCCCCCCAGGTCGAGCGCAGAAGCCCAGACTCGAGGGAGCACTGAACGTCCGCGCTCCGAGAGCGCGGCAACGGCAAAGGTGATGTTCACGATCGGTTCGTGCCTTTCTGAGAGTGACGGCAGCCCTGGGTGCGCGCACAAGAGGACAGCTTGCCAGATCCCGTCAGCTGCGCCCGTGACGTTCCATGGCCTTGCCGAGGACCTCAGTGCTCGATAGCCCCGGCCACCTTCTCCCGCAGCTCGATGAACTCCGGCAGCCGTCGCATCTCCTCGCCGAGCACGCGCCCGGCCTGCGCCGAGAGCGTCACGTCCTGGTCCAGCACCACTCGTCCCGGCCGCGCGCTCATCACCAGCACACGGTCGCCGAGGAACACCGCCTCGTCCACGTCGTGGGTGATGAAGAAGACGGTGCGGTGCTGCTTGCGCTGGATGGTGAGCAGGTCGGCCTGCAGTCTCGCCCTGGTGATCGCGTCGAGCGCCCCGAAGGGTTCGTCCATGAGGATCACGTCCGTCTCGTTGGCGAGAACGCGAGCGATCTGGGCTCTCTGCTGCATGCCGCCGGAGAGCTCATACGGCTTCGCGTCGCCGAAGTCGGCGAGGCCCACCAGGTCAAGGTACTCCTGCGCCTTCTCGGTGCGCTGCTTCTTCCCTACCTTGCGGATCCGCATGCCGAGGGCCACGTTGTCGCGCACGGAGTACCAGGGATAGAGGTTGGGCTGCTGGAAGACCACGCCGCGTTCCGCCCCGGGTTCGGTGATGACCGTGTCGCGGTAGCGAGCG
>Ga0079226_10002444_pt1 | contig 14347 bp, 11 predicted proteins | sample Poulit2014_FD_76345 | JGI IMG/M metagenome (GOLD analysis project Ga0079226, IMG submission 76345) | Agricultural soil microbial communities from Georgia to study Nitrogen management - Poultry litter 2014 | ecosystem: Environmental > Terrestrial > Soil > Agricultural land | place: USA: Georgia... | reverse complement strand
TTTGACAAATTCATCCACTTCACCGGGTGAAATCACAAACATTCCGTTCGGTTTATTTTTCTCGGAAGCAATTTTGGCTAAAAATTTTAAAGGTGCAACCCCGGCTGAAGCTGTTAAATGGAGCTCCGTTTCAATATCTTGTCTAATAGCTTGTGCAATCCAAGTTGCCGAACCGGAATAGGCGTTAGATGCGGTTACATCCAAATAGGCTTCGTCCAATGAAAGCGGTTCAATAATATCAGTATAGCGTTGAAAAATTTGATGTAATTGCCGTGACACCTCTTTATATAACGGCATATTAACCGGTAATAAAATTAAATCTGGACAACGCCTCAATGCCTGTGCACTGGACATTGCACTATGCAACCCATAACGCCTTGCAATATAGTTACACGTTGCTAAAACACCGCGTTGTTGGGGCAAACCGCCAACGGCAACCGGCTGATTAGCTAAGGCTGGATTATCTCGAATTTCTATTGCCGCATAAAAACAATCCATATCAATATGAATAATTTTTTGCACTGTCATTATGTTGCCTGATTAAGTTAAAAGGATAAAATATTCTACACAAATACTGTATAAAAATACAGTATTTATTACTTAGTGTCGCTAGTAAAAATCGATTAACACGCTTTTATGACTAATAATCAAGCAACTATGCAAAATATAATTTTCATTGCTTGACTTACCACTTTGAAATCCGTATTATTCACGGCGCTGAAAACAAGCTATCCTGCGGAGGAATGGTCGAGTGGTTGAAGGCACCGGTCTTGAAAACCGGCGAGGATTTACGTCCTCCAAGAGTTCGAATCTCTTTTCCTCCGCCATCTCATTCTTAAGAAACCGTAAGTTTGAAAACTAACTTACGGTTTTTTTGTTTTTATCCTTTCAACCTTTCTGCCGCGCTTATTTAATCGTTCTCGATGTCAACAACGATCTAAATGAAATGCTACAAAGCCCCCTCACTTAAATACAGTGCTTTCTAACATTTTCCATGGCAAGTCACAAAAAATAGTAAAATATTGAATAAAATTATGAAGATAATAAAAAGACTAAACACTATTTCAATCTAAAACGGCCTCGACTGTAACGTGTTTTCAGCAATGCGGCATTGGCATTCAATGTCGGTTGTGTTGTTGTCGCCACCTGTAGTGAATGTTGCATAGTATGTGCGTGGGTAATTGCAATCGCTAATGCATCGGCAGCATCTGCTTGTGGGGATGCAGACAAATGCAAAATTCTGGTGACCATATGTTGCACTTGCTTTTTATCCGCTGAACCAATGCCAACAACCGTTTGTTTTACTAATCTGGCGGCATATTCAAATACAGGCAAATTCTGATTTGTTGCAGCCACAATCGCTACACCTCTTGCCTGCCCCAGCTTTAATGCTGAATCAGCATTCTTTGCCATAAAAACCTGTTCAATGGATAACATATCCGGTTGAAATTGCGTAATAATTTCCGTTACACCGCTATAAATCCGTTGTAATCGGCTCGGCAGATCATCCACAGCGGTACGAATCACACCGCTGCCCAAGTAGGTCAGTTGTTTACCTTGTTGTTTAATCACACCATATCCGGTTAAGCGAGAACCGGGGTCAATACCAAGAATAATTGCCATAACAGAAAAAATAAAAAAATAGGGCGAATACGCCCTATTTTTAAAAGTTAAATTATTCTAAAGTTGCTGCGACTTCATCGCTCATATCACCATTGTGGTAAACGTTCTGTACATCATCACAATCTTCTAACATATCAACTAAACGCATTAATTTTGGCGCAGTTTCCACATCCAATTCTGCAGTAGTTGACGGAATCATTGTCACTTCAGCTTCATCAATTTTGAAACCTGCCTGTTCTAAAGCATCACGCACTGAACCCAACTCTTCCCAAGCTGTATAAATTTCAAAACTACCGTCATCTTGAGGCTGAACATCATCCGCACCAGCCTCAATTGCTGCTTCCATTAACGCATCTTCATCCGCCTCATTAATTAAAATTAACCCTTTACGAGTAAATAAATATGCTACCGAACCATCCGTTCCCAAGTTACCGCCAGATTTAGTAAAAGCGTGACGCACCTCAGAAACAGTACGTTTACGATTGTCCGTTAAGCACTCAACGATAATTGCTGTACCACCTGGGCCATAACCTTCGTAAACAATAGATTCCATATTGGTATCATCACCGCCACCAGCACCACGTTGAATTGCACGATTAATAGTATCACGAGTCATATTATTGGATAATGCCTTATCCACTGCTGTACGCAAGCGTGGATTTGCTCCTACGTCCGCACCACCTAATTTAGCTGCAGTAACCAACTCACGAATTAATTTAGTAAAAATTTTACCGCGTTGTGCATCTTGTGCCGCTTTGCGGTGTTTAATATTAGCCCATTTACTATGACCAGCCATGAAAAATCCTCTTTAATTTTCAATAGGTTGATATATTACAAATTTCTCTATCGCTTGCGCGTTATTCCAAGATTTCGTCATCTTAACTGCCTCGTCTGCTTCAACCCAACGATAAGCCAGATGTTCACTTAATATAACATTCTGCTCTTCATTCAACGGCAAAGTAAACCAATATTCATGACAATGCGTTACATTAGGGGCATAACGTTGCCGAAATTGGGCAAAGATTTCAAAATCAACTTCATAATGACAATCGTTTAATTTAAACGGAAGTTTAGAAATATCCAATTGCAACTCTTCGAATACTTCTCGCTGTGCAGCCTGTAATGGAGTTTCTCCCGGTTCCAAACTGCCTGATACCGATTGCCAAAAATCCTGATCGTCTTTACGTTGCAACATCAAGACACGTTTTGTGGTGCGACAATATACCACAACTAAAACCGATTCAGGGTGTTTATATTTCATCATTTATTCAGATATAGTCGTTTTAGTGGTATTAAATAAATATTCTGGCTTAACAATATCGATTAATCTTGAATATGGAATTAACAATTGGATCTCGCCTTCCGCAAAACTGCCCAACATATAAGGAAAATAATCCAATAATAAGCCGTTATAAGCAAATGCAAAATTATTTGTCGGTTCTGCAATCCACCCACTATCTTCTCTTTCTAAAAGGCGTTTCTCCGCTTTTGCCTGATCCGGTTCAGATTCCGCTACAGAAATATATTCAAGATAGGCATCTCGCAGTAATTCGGAAAATTCTCGTTGTTTACCCGGTAACAAAATATCATCCAAATCTAATAATTTTTTTGTTTTTAAATCAAAATTATAAAAACTTGTACCATAAATACCGTGAGCTCCACCGGTAAAGGCATAGTAATAAGTCACAAACATTGCCAATCGATTATTTTGTGCAAGAAACCGTGGTTTATATTCTAATGAATAACCTACAGGCACTCCCTCATTACCATCAAACAATCGTTCAACATTGGCTATAAATTCCTTTTTCAATTTATCAATAGGCAATTTATCCCATTGTGCCTGTTTTTCTTCAATTTCTCTATTAGAAAGCGTATAACTATCAAATTTTAATAGTGAACGCGCAGCCTTTTGAAAATAAGGATCAATCCAATCAATATTGGTCTTTAATGTATAAAGATCCATCTGATAACAACGTTCCTTTATACATTTCTCAGCCTGTAAAAATGGCTCAGGCTGTGCAATAACTACTGGAACAACTTCCTTATCAACCGGCAATGAACTTACCGCTTCTGCAGCATTACTTTCTTTACAAGAAAACAGCGCTAAGCCAGCAATTCCCAACAAGCTCCATTTAATTAGATTCATTATATCTCCTTTGTTTAGTCTTTCGCCTTAACTACTTGGATTGATAATTCCTGCAACGCCGCCGGATTTGCTACACTAGGCGCTTCGGTCATCAAGCAGGCTGCTGCAGTCGTTTTAGGTAAAGCAATGACATCACGAATATTTTCCGTACCGGTCAACAACATTGTCAAACGGTCAAGACCGAATGCCAAACCGGCGTGCGGCGGTGTACCGTATTTCAAGGCATCAAGCAAGAAGCCGAATTTTTCATATTGTTCCTGTTCATTAATACCAAGAATACGGAAAACGGTCTGTTGCATTTTTTGGTCAAAAATACGAACGGAACCACCGCCCACTTCATAACCATTAATCACCATATCATACGCATTAGCAACCGCATCAACCGGCGATTTTTCCAATTCTTCAGGAGTAACGTGTGCCGGGGAAGTGAATGGATGGTGCATTGCTGCCAAACCGCCTTCGCCGTCATCTTCAAACATTGGGAAATCAATCACCCATAAAGGTGCCCATTGATCTAATTGAGTTAAGCCACAATCACGTCCTAATTTCAAACGTAATGCTCCCATTGCGTCGGTAACCACTTTGTAACTATCCGCGCCGAAGAAAATAATATCACCGCTTTGTGCTTGTAAACGTTCAAGCAACGCTGCAACAACCTCTGCGGATAAGAATTTAGCAATCGGACTTTGAACGCCGTCAATACCTGCATTAACATCATTGACTTTCATCCATGCCAAACCTTTCGCACCATAAATAGTGACAAATTGAGTATATTCATCGATCTGTTTACGAGTAATATGCGAGCCGTTCGGTACGCGAATTGCTGCAATACGACCTTTAGCATCATTTGCCGGACCACTGAATACTTTGAAATCAACTTCTTTTAATAAATCAGCAACATCCACCATTTCCAACGGATTACGCAAATCCGGTTTATCAGAACCGAAACGACGCATCGCTTCCGCATAAGTCATAATTGGGAATTTGCCTAAATCAACACCTAAAATTTCCAACCATAAACCGTGAATCATCTCTTCCATAATGGCACGCACTTCCGGTGCAGTAAGGAATGAAGTTTCCACATCGATCTGGGTAAATTCAGGCTGGCGATCAGCACGCAAATCCTCGTCACGGAAACATTTTACAATTTGGTAATAACGATCAAAGCCGGACATCATTAATAACTGTTTAAACAACTGCGGAGATTGTGGCAACGCATAGAATTTACCTTTATGTACACGGCTCGGTACAAGATAATCACGCGCACCTTCCGGAGTTGCTTTAGTTAACATTGGCGTTTCAATATCTAAGAAACCGTGGCTATCCATAAAACGACGCACGTAGCTGGTAATTTTGGCACGTGTTTTTAAACGTTGCGCCATCTCCGGACGGCGTAAATCCAAATAACGATATTTAAGACGCTGCTCTTCTGTATTATTTTGATTGAAATCTAGCGGTAAAACTTCAGAAGCGTTATAAATTAAAACATCTGTTGCAGAAACTTCCACTTCACCGGTTGCCATATTTTTATTGATTTGGTTTTCCGGACGGGCAATAACTTGTCCTTTAATTTGAATACAGTATTCGCTGCGTAAATTTGCAGCTTTTTCAAAGGCCTGTTGATTTTTAGGATCGATAAAAACCTGTACAATTCCTTCACGATCACGCATATCGATAAAAATTAAACCGCCTAAATCACGACGACGATGAACCCAACCACTAAGAGTAACTTCCTGACCGATATGGCTGCGATTTAACGCACCGCAATAATGTGAACGCATCATAAAATAAATCCTTGTTGTATAAATTAGCTAAAATAATTTGACTCGGCGATTATAGCGAAAATTAGCCTTACTTTGAATTGGAAAATGGACTGTTTACGCTTTAATTGCAAGCATTGAACCAAAGTTAAAACATTGGAACCACATTTCAATATGATTAAAACCTATATGTTGCAAAAGTTCCTTTTGATGTTCAATGCTGTCGGTCTTCATCACATTTTCCAATGCGGTACGTTTCTGGCTGACTTCCAATTCGCTATAACCATTGGCGCGCTTAAATTCGTGGTGTAAATCAATCAAAAGATCGTTCACCGCATTATCTTCAAAACGATATTTTTCTGATAACACCAAAATTCCACCCGGATTTAATCCTTGATAAATTTTTCTGAGTAATGCTGCCCTATCATCCGGCGGAATAAATTGCAATGTGAAGTTCAACACAACCATTGAAGCATTCTGAATGTCTACTGTACGAATATCGTCACAAAAAATTTCAACCGGCACCTCGCTATGATAAGCGGCTAAATGTTGTCGACAGCGTTGTACCATAGCTTCAGAATTATCAATACCAATAATTTTAACGCCATCACAATGAACGTTACGGCGTATAGATAATGTTGCTGCACCACGAGAACACCCCAGATCATAAACCTGTGTTTGCGGTTGCACAAAACGAGCCGCCAACATTCCAATTGCCGTAATAATATTAGAATATCCCGGAATTGAACGTTGAATCATATCAGGAAAAACTTCAGCGACACGTTCATCAAAAGTAAAATCACCCAATTTTTCAATAGGTGCGGAAAAAATTGTATCTTTAGACATATGGATAAATAGGAAAGTAAACTTTTTAACTCAAAAATATAATGGGGGAAATTGGGGTAGGTCGCGGAACGACCCACCCTATAAAATTTATTCGACTTTGAAAATCCAACCTTCCGGTGCTTCAATATCGCCAAATTGAATGCCGGTCAATTCTTTATAAAGTTTTTGGGTAACCGGACCAACTTCAGTTTCAGAATAGAACACGTGGAAATCATCACCATACTGAATACCGCCAATCGGGCTAATCACGGCAGCAGTACCACACGCACCTGCTTCAGTAAACTGATCCAACTGATTAATATAAACATCGCCTTCAATTGCTTTTAAGCCCAAACGTTTTTCCGCAAGATAAAGCAATGAATATTTACTAATACTAGGCAAAATAGACGGTGAATACGGTGTAATAAATTCATTATTTTTTGTGATACCAAAAAAGTTAGCAGAACCCACTTCTTCAATCTTAGTATGTGTGGCCGGATCAAGGTAAATACAGTCACTAAAATTACGTTCGTGAGCGTGTTCACCCGGAAGCAAACTCGCCGCATAGTTTCCACCTACTTTTGCGGCACCGGTACCTTGTGGCGCAGCACGGTCATAATCAGAAACAATAAAGTTTGTCGGTTTTAAGCCGCCTTTGAAATAAGCACCTACCGGGCAACAGAACACGGTAAAAATATACTCTTTCGCCGGATGCACGCCGATATTTTCGCCAACGCCAATCAATAATGGGCGCAAATAAAGTGTCGCTCCGGTACCATAAGGCGCCACCCATTCTTCATTAGCTTTAACGACCTGTTTACAGGCATCAATAAACATTTCTACCGGCACGTGCGGCATTAACAGACGATCACAGCTGCGTTGCATACGTTTTGCATTTTCATCCGGACGGAATAGATTAATTGAACCGTCTTTGCAGCGATAGGCTTTTAACCCTTCAAAACATTGCTGACCATAATGCAATGCCGGCGAACCTTCGTGCAGAACAAGTTGATTATCTTTGGTCAATTCACCTTTTGACCATTTGCCATCTTTCCAATGTGCGATGTAGCGATAATCGGTTTTGATATAACTAAAACCCAAATTTTTCCAGTCAATATCTTTCATAATTCTTCCTTAATTTGTTGTGTCCTAAAAAATAAATATTAATCTACACCATAATAACGGCTTTGCAAGCACTTCCAGCAGAGAGTGAGTTTTTTATAAGCAAAAACAAAAAAGTGCGACTTTTATCAGCCGCACTTTTTATTATCAAGCGTTAAGGAGAACCTTATTTAACAAAATTTTCACCTAATTCAATATCTGCTTTCAATGTTGGCAACATTGCTTCAACTGCCGCTTTTTCAAATGCGCTCAATGGACCAATTGGTAATAAGGCTTCAACCCCTTCTTTACCTAAACGAACAGGTTGCGCGAAGAAACGTGCATATTCACCGTTACCTTCAACATAAGTGCATTCAACCACTTTTTCACCATTTAATGCGCGCACAAGTGATAATGCGAAACGTGCTGCTGCTTGAGCCATAGACAAGGTTGCAGAACCGCCACCCGCTTTTGCATTAACAACTTCTGTACCGGCGTTTTGGATACGTTTTGTTAATGGTTCAATTTCTTCTTCTTTCCATTCAACATAATGAACTTGAGATAATAATGGAAGAATGGTTACACCTGAGTGACCGCCGATAACCGGAACTTGTACTTTGCTGACATCAACATTTTTCAATTCAGCCACGAAAGTTTCTGAACGAAGGGTATCCAAAGTAGTCACGCCGAAAAGTTTACGTTTGTCATAAACACCGGCTTTTTTCAACACTTCCGCAGCAATCGCCACGGTGGTATTTACCGGATTAGTAATAATACCGATACAAGCTTTCGGACAAGTTGCAGCCACTTTTTCGATTAAATTTTTCACGATACCGGCATTGATATTGAACAAGTCAGAACGATCCATACCAGGTTTACGTGCTACACCTGCTGAAATCAACACAACATCCGCACCTTCAAGCGCAGGAGTCGGATCTTCACCGGCAAAACCTTTAACAGTAACCGCTGTCGGAATATGGCTTACATCAACCGCCACACCCGGAGTAACCGGAGCGATATCATATAACGCCAAATCAGAACCTGCCGGTAATTGTAATTTCAATAATAAAGATAATGCTTGACCAATTCCGCCTGCCGCACCTAAAACAGCAACTTTCATTTGTATACTCCTTAATGGTTAGATAAATAATTAATGAAGAAATTCTATGCCTACTGTAACAAATTTTCAAACAAATAAATTCAATATTGAGAGCTATGCCACATTTTCTAACAAAAGTTTGATTTATTTTCAGAAAACTCACCACTTGGCTATTTTTATGCAGTATAATTGCAATTTAATCTTCATTTCTGCATTTTTATGCAAAATTTATGCAATTCTTATCTTGGTTACTATGGAAAATAAACAAGAAAAATTACTTTCAGCATTTAAATCTTTATTAGCAGAAGAAAAATTCAGTTCGCAAGGTGAAATTGTCAACGCTTTAACCGATATGGGCTTTAAAAATATTAATCAATCCAAGGTTTCAAGAATGTTGGCAAAATTTGGCGCAGTGCGAACCAGAAATACAAAAATGGAAATGGTCTATTGTCTGCCAAATGAGTTAAGCGTGCCGACAACTTCCAGCCCATTAAAAAATTTAGTACTGGATATTGATCACAATAACCACCTTATTGTGATTAAAACCAGTCCGGGTGCGGCGCAATTAATTGCGCGTTTATTAGATTCCGTCAGTAAAGCGGAAGGTATTTTAGGGACGATTGCCGGTGATGATACTATTTTCGTCTCACCGACAAGAGATATTCAAATTGATCAACTTATAGAGAATATTCAAGCATTATTCAACGATTCTCTATAATTTCACAAAGGGGGAAGAGTATGAATATACTAATCACAGGCGGTACAGGTTTTATCGGTCGGGCAGTATTGAAACAGCTCGAAAGTGAAGGAAATCAAATTACGCTTATTTCTCGCTCGCCGGAAATATATCGTACTCAATTTTCTGCCAAAACAACTATTCTTTCCTCTTTATCTTCTTTCGAGAATTTAGATGAATTCGATGTGGTAATTAACCTTGCCGGTGAACCGATTTTTGATAAACGTTGGGATGAAGCGCAAAAACAATGTTTGTTAGATAGCCGTGTACATATTACACAGCAACTGGTTGAGTTGATTAATCGCAGTAACCAACCACCGCACACTTTTATTTCCGGGTCTGCCACCGGTTATTACGGTCATAATGATCAAATTACACTCACTGAAAAAATGCCGGCTACCGATGATTTTCAAGGGCAACTCTGCAAGCAATGGGAAGATACCGCTTTACAGGCAAATACTCGAGTCTGTTTATTACGCACCGGCTTAGTATTAGGCAGTTACGGCGGTATGTTAGCGAAAATTCTGCCGTTATATAGCCACTGGCTTGGCGGTAAATTAGGCAACGGCCAACAGATTTGGTCTTGGATCAGTCTGCCGGATATGGTCAATGCGATTATTTTTCTATTAAAAAATCCTCAGTGCAGCGGTGCTTTTAATTTAGTTTCACCTAATCCGGTCAGCAATCAGGAATTCAATAAAACGTTAGCAAAACTGATGAAGCGTATTGCTATCTGCCACGTTCCTGCGTGGTTATTACGCTTAATTTTGGGTGAACGCGCTTCACTATTGCTGAATTGTCAGAAAGTTTATCCGGAAAAACTGCTAAAAGCCGGTTTTCAATTCACGCTGCCGACCTTAGCGGATGCCTTAAACAAAATTCTGAAAAACTGATTGTTTAAATATTGGTAATCACTGAAATAGCTTGCGGGAGGATCAAATCTCCCGTACTATCGCTACATCTTTTTGTTTTCATCTCTTTTATTCAAATCGAAAACAAATCTTTTAATCTTTTTCAATGCATTAAAACACTGTAATGACTAACAATAACAAAATAAGGATAATGTATGACAGAACAAACTTTTATTTTAGGCAAAGATGCCGCTTTGGAAGATTCTATTGCCAACTTCCAACAAAAATTAAAAAATCTCGGTTTCAATATTGAAGAGGCCTCTTGGCTTAATCCGGTGCCTAATGTCTGGTCGGTACACATTCGTGACAAAGAGTGTCCGCAATGCTTTTCCAATGGCAAAGGCGCCAGCAAAAAAGCAGCTCTTGCGTCCGCTTTAGGTGAATATTTTGAACGTCTTTCCACCAACTACTTTTTCTCTGATTACTATTTAGGCAAGAAAATTGCCAACGGTGAATTTGTTCATTATCCGAATGAAAAATGGTTCCCGATTGAAGATCCGGAATTACTGCCAAACGGCATTCTGGATAATCAATTATTGGATTATTTTGATCCGAATCAGGAATTAACACCGGATCTCTTGGTCGATATTCAATCCGGCAACGATGAACGCGGCATTGTAGCATTGCCTTATGTGCGTCAATCCGATCAAAAAACAATCTATATTCCACAAGCAATCATCAATAATCTCTATGTGTCTAACGGAATGTCCGCCGGTAACACACAGAATGAAGCGCGTGTTCAAGGACTATCTGAAGTTTTTGAACGTTATGTAAAAAATAAAATTATCGCCGAAGCAATCAGTTTGCCGCAAATTCCAAAAAAGGTGTTAGATCAATACCCCTCTGTGCAAGCCTCTATTGCTAAATTAGAAGAAGAGGGCTTCCCTATTTACGCATTTGATGCTTCATTAGGTGGACAATATCCGGTTATCTGTGTAGTGTTGCTCAACCCGAATAACGGCACCTGTTTTGCCTCTTTCGGTGCGCATCCAAATTTTGCAGTCGCATTGGAACGCACTGTTACCGAATTACTACAAGGCAGAAGTTTAAAAGATCTTGATGTCTTTTCACCGCCGTCATTCAATAATGAAGATGTTGCCGATCACGCCAACTTGGAAACACATTTTATTGATTCCAGCGGTTTAATCTCTTGGGATTTATTCAAACAACAAAGTGACTATGAATTCGTTCATTGGGATTTTTCCGGCACCACCGCTGAAGAGTATGAAAATTTGATGGCGCTGTTCCGCCGTGAAAATAAAGAGGTCTATATTATGGATTATCAGCATCTCGGTGTTTACGCTTGTCGTATTATCGTACCGGGAATGTCTGATATTTATCCGGCTGATGACTTAATTTATGCCAATAACAATATGGGAATGGATTGGCGTAAAATTATATTGGATCTACCACATTTCCATCACGATCAGGAAACTTATCAAGAATTATTGGCAGAATTGGACGAACAAGCAATCGATGATGCAGTGCGTGTGCGTGAATTTATTGGTATCATTGCGCCAAAAAACAGTGGCTGGCAGACATTACGTATCGGTGAATTAAAATCGATGCTTTATCTTGCCTTGAGTGATCTGGAAAACGCATTGGAATGGGCAACTTGGACATACCAAATGAACAGCTCTATTTTTAATGCTGAACAAGCTAACTATTACCGCGCTTTAATTAACAGCCTTGAGTTATTTTTAGACGAAAATCGTGATCCAACGCAATATCGTGAGGTATTTAATCGAATGTATGGTGAAAAAGCGGTTGATTTTGCTTGGAATGCGATTAATGGCGGTAATCCGTTCTTTTTACTGCTGCCTAGCGATGAAACATTATCTCATTTTAATGAACATCAAAAATTATTGCAGGCATATGAAAAATTACAAAAAGCTAAAAAAGCATTTTATTAATTAAAATATCAGGTGTGCTAGCAGCACACCTTTTATTTATACGCTTGCTTGGCACTCCACCTCTTTCCGATAATCCACAAATAAAGTAGGTAATGTTTTCACAATTGCTTCCAACTGTTTTACCAATGGCAGAAATGCTGATAACTCACTGTTCACGCTGCCTTGCTGTTGTAAATCAGCCAATAATTTTGTCACGTCCTGCATTGATTGTTCAAATTCCGGCTCACTAAGTTGTGCAAAATTATCCAATATTTCCACAATATGGCGAGAAATAGGATATAAATGAATCAGCATCTGTGTATTTAAATGTGAAATTCCCATTTGACTACGAAATGTTGCTAACGCAGAAATATAACTTAATAAAGCATAATTTAATTTCAATAAATCAAAGGCATTATTTAAACGTGATTTATCCTTATAGCCTTGATAATTAAGATTAGATACAGCGGTATTTAATGCGGTTGCGTTATCGTGTGCCTGACGGCGAATAATACGATATTTCAGATCATTATGATTACCAAATTGCAGCTGCACAATAATTGTTAATAAATATCGCGCATTACTCTTCAATGCATTAATTAACGTATAATTTAAACGTAAATATTTCCAATCCGGCCATAAATAGGAAACCGCTAAACCGGCAATAAAACAACCGATTAAAGTATCAATCGCTCTTGGTAAAGTCGCTGAAGCAATATCGACACCAATAATATTAAAGCTCATTAATACCTGAATGGTAATAAAGAAAGTGGAGAAACTGTAATTATTGGTACGGAAAAAGAAGAATAAAGTACTGGCAATCACCACAATGCCCAATTTACTTTCCAAACTGGTGGAAAAATAGGGTAATAATGAACCGACTAATACCCCAAGAATCGTACCAATAATACGCTGTCTAAGTCGTGCCTGAGTAGTGGTATAATTCGGTTGGCACACAAAAACTGCCGTTAATAAAATCCAATATCCACGCTCAATCGGCACATTATTTGCAATTAAACAACATACCGTTACCACAATCGTCAAACGCACGGCGTGTCTAAATAATTGAGATTCAAATGTACATTGATTTTTAATCACTCGGAAAATATTTGCCAATCCGGTAATACGATCCTGATGAATACGCCAATTAACTGTTGTAGTATCAATATCTTTTGCTTTTGCATCCAAGCGGGATAATTGCTGCTCTATTTTATGGAAACTCTCCAATAAAATATTCAAATTACTTAAATGTTCACAATGCGGAAATTGTTGCTGGAAATGATCGTAAGATTGTTGCAACTGTTCAAATGCATATCTGAGTTTTTTATGATAAATAAAGTTTTCATTTTTCTGTAGATGTTTCGCAAACGCCTTACATATTTTAGCCTGCAACTCAATTAAATAACGAATTCTAAAAATCAAATCACTATATTTCATATCTTTCAATAATTGCGGATAATCAAAATAGTTTGAATTAATTCTTTCGTGAATATCTTGCGCAATAAAATAGCTATTAATCATTTTCAATGTTGTATTAGACACATAACCGCCGGAGGAACGATAAAATAATGAGCTTCGACAAAGATTAAATGCCTGAACCACTTTACTGTTTGCCATCACCAATCGAGTTTGATATCGATCCAAATCCTGCTCACGATTATCCGGATTAAATAATTCCGCTTTCGCCTGCAAATATTCAGCAAGTGATAAATAGGCTTTGGCTAAATTCTCCTGCACAGGTCGCAAAGGAAAAACAAGATAAATCAGCATCGTTAAGAAACTGTATAACGATGTGCCGACCAAAATAAGCAATGGATTAATAAACCAAATTTGATTCGGATCGTAAGCAAGAATAGTATAAAGTGCGACCACCAAACTGCCGAACGCAATCGTATTATAACGTTGTCCGATTGCACCTAACATTGTGAATAAAAAGGTTAAAATCGCCATTATTAAAATAAATAAATAATGATCAACAAAGGTAACCTGAATAACCAAAGAAGAAATAGCAAAGGCGATTAAGGTATAAAAAAGATTTTTTAATCTGCCGCTTAAACGATTATCTAAATCAACCAAGCCACCGGCAATTGTCCCTAATGTCAATGGCATACTGACTGAAGCAATATCAAAATACCAAACGATTATTGACACAATATTCACCGCTAAAAAAATAGGAATAATGGCAATAACTTTGCTATTTAACCAGTTTGTATTTATTTTTTTTATTATTTGATGAATCATAATTCTATTTTTT
>Ga0079226_10002443_pt1 | contig 14349 bp, 9 predicted proteins | sample Poulit2014_FD_76345 | JGI IMG/M metagenome (GOLD analysis project Ga0079226, IMG submission 76345) | Agricultural soil microbial communities from Georgia to study Nitrogen management - Poultry litter 2014 | ecosystem: Environmental > Terrestrial > Soil > Agricultural land | place: USA: Georgia... | reverse complement strand
TGAATCAATTTTCTTTGATTACCATCAAATTTCACTAAGTAAATATCGGTTGTTTTAGAAGAACTATGAGAACCCTTACGTGAAGAATATGATACTTCAACAATCCCACTAACAATTTGCTTTTGATCTATACCACTCACATAAGCATTGCTTCCATCATAAGATGAAGTAATTTGTTCTGCATCAATTATGCTATGACCAGTTTTATCAAGGCCATTATTGAACAACTTCTTATCATTTAGCACCGAACTAGTTGCAATTCCATGTACTCTATTCTTACGTTTAATATAAGTATTTTGACTATCATAAGTAAAATACTCAATAAAGAACTTTTTAGTAATTGCTTGTAAATCTTGGCTAGCTTCATAAGCTTGGGTATTTTCAGATTTAGTTTTGTTAGAACTTACTAAATTCTCATTAAGAACACTCTGACGGGCTATTTTTTGTCTTTCTTTTAAGACCTTTTTACGTTGATTTAACATTTGCTTGACATTCGCTGTTTCTTTATTGTATTGAATCTGCTGTAGCTTAAATGTTCCTAAACAAATTAGACTGACAATGATTACTATCAAGCCTATAACTGAGGATATTTTCTTACCCATATTAATCACCGCCCTCAACGTTCATAACTTGCTTAGTCACTGGTTTAATTTTTTGATAATTTAATACCTTCTCATTTTGTAGATCATAATTCATTTTAATTAAGTAAACGGCAGATTGATTATCCATAGTTTTAAAGCTAACCACCGCAGTCACAGGCACCTGATTGTTAACTTTAACTTTCCCATAACCAATTTCTACACCATTATTTTCTTTGAAAAGCCATTCCTTAGTATTAGGATCGACATTATATACTTTCAATTGCTCAGCTAACTTAGGGCCTAAATCTTCTTCAATTTGGGTCTTATTAGCATTCCAATCATCATTTGAGTGTATTCCGCCAACAACCTTGCTTAATCCTTCTTGCAGTTTCTTAGAAGCTGTTATTTCAGCTGAATAGTAATTAAAAGAATCGTTAATAGATAATTTGTTTGCTTCATTTTGTTCAACCTTATTGATTTGGTTGTTAGTAATCCTTAATTGATCTTTGTAATAATTTAATTGCTTTTGACTCGGTATGCTTAGAACAGTAGCAATTACACACAGAATCGCAATTATCCATAATAAAATATTCGGACTAATTTTCCTCATTTCTATCACCTAATTATTTATTCCTTCTTTAATAATCTTGATTGGATCAAGCCAAGTTCCGTCATCAGAATAGCCGCTTTGAACTGATGAAGTAATTGCTTTCTTGGTAATACCTAAATGTAGATGTGAGCCACTTAAAGTTCCAATTTTATCCCCAACTTTAATTTCATCACCTTCATTAACTGTAATATCCCCTCGACTGTTAAACGCTTCTTGATAAACTTCATTGTAGCCATCTGAAGATTTAACCCAGACGTACCACCAGCCAACATCGTTAGCAACCTTAAATACTTTACCGTCATGCACTGCTAAAATTGGTTGACCAGCTCCTACAATCGCTGAACCAAAATCGTAACCATCATGGAAGTCATTTCCACCACCACGAATCATTCCGGTATGGCCATATTGTTGACCATTTTCATATCTAGTTGGGCCATCCTTAGGAATAGTCTTAAATGGCCACCCCCATTTACCACTAGCCGTATCGCCACCATCGGTATTGCATGCACTATTTTGTTGATCCTGAGCAACTCCAGTATCTGCAGTAGCGGCAGCACCATTTAAGAGACTATCATTTGAGCTAATGTTTGAACCACCAAATTCCTGATAAGCCCATTGCGCTCCCGGATCACGTTGTTGTCCGTATTGATTTTCATTACCAGCCATACCCTCATAATCAATAAACCAGTTCCATGTTGCTTGATGAACATCTGTCGCTTTACCCACCGATGTTTTTACTTTGGTATAACCATGGTTTAGCTCGTATTGCATTAGTTTAATTTCATTGTCAAGAGTCAGTTCACTTGGGTCTACGCTCTTAATAATTCTACCAGCAATTAAGCGTTGGTTTTGACTCCACTGAAATAAGCCATTATAACCAACTCCATTTGGCTTCCAAACATCAAGTCCCGATTCACCTATTGCATTACCGACCGCTCCGGCTGCGCCAGCACCGCTAAAGCCCATCTTTTTAGTTAAGGTTTCAAAAATAGTCTTTGCTGCCTTATACTCAGCTGAATTTTTATCCTTCCAATTTCCATTACTAATACCGCCAGCCGAAATTGTTGCGGTATCAATACTACTATCACAGCCTTCGTCGCTACCTACTAGCATCGCAATAATTAAGGAAACTGCAAATAATAATAAAGTAATAACTCCTACAATCGAAATAATAATGCTCCAAAGATGAATTCTAGTCTTCCTTTTCAAATAGAATCACCTCTTTTATAACAATGGCAGTAATTTTTCAATTAAAATCAGTCCAACAATAACTGCCAAAATAACTAATAAAAATTGTAATTTTGGTACCTGATAATTAGGTACGTCGTCATCTTCAATTAGTCTTTGCGCCTGTTGATGAACAACTTTATTAGTATTTTCTTTAAACGACTTTACTTGATGAATTGATCGTCTTAATAAGTGTTCTTTTGAGGGCTTAGTATTCTCCTTGTCTTTGTTATGATGAATTGCCATTAGATACCACCCCCATACCGATCCCCTTCTTCTTTAGTGATTTGAACTTTAAATTGAACATTACGATCCCCGTTGATATTCATAAGGCATTCTGTTTTTTTAAGTTTAGTTAATCCTTGTAGTTCATCGATTGTGACTGATCCACCAAGTGCTGTCTTTAGTCGTGGCAAATCATCATCTGAAATTTGGAAAAAGAAGCGAATTTGAAATAAAGAAAACATTTTTTGTACGGCAATGATATATGGATCATGCGAATTTCCATTTATAATCAAATCTTTAATTGTTGGTGCCGCCATCGTAATAGCACAAAAGTTTTTGCGCATTTGTTCCATCATCATTGTGAGAAATTTAACCCCATAGGCGAACTTAGGATTAACAATATTTTCGACTTCGTCTAGATTTAAGTAATACCAAGGAATAAAGTCAGGATCTAATCGACCTTCTTTTAATAATCGCCGTAGATGCATACCGTTTTTTACAATATCTGCAGATAATAACGTTAAAATTGAGTAAATTTGAGCATTAAATACTGCTTGTCCTTGCGCTAATAACCCTTGAATGTTGAATGTCACTACTTGTTCTCGCGAAATATCAGGGAAACGTGTAATACCGTCAAACATATCCCCTTTCTGTTCCTCAATTGAACTAAAAGTATTGGTAATGCGACTCATTGATTGTGACATTAAGCTAGTTATATGAATCTTTGGGTCCCGTTCTGCTTTACGCTTGCGTTCAGCAGCATAGATTACAAAATCCTGTAAAGTTGGGTACATATCATGAGGAAGGCCGGTAATTTTGATATTCGGCATGGTCTTACGAGGATTAGCTACCCATAAGTTCTGATCAATGTAAAAGTCTCCTAACCACTGAGACAAAATTGTCATATCATCACCAGTTGCGTCATCACAAAGAAACTTAAAAAAGTTAGTAAGTTTTGTAATGTGTTGAGCCATCGAGTTAATCTCATCAACCGTCCCATCATCATTAACTACTGTAGGAAAGACCTCAAATGGATTAATTAAGTTTTCTGGTTTATCAAGACGAATAATAATTCCTCCTTGATCTTTAGTTTGATCAGTATATTCAGACGAAACATCAAAATTCCGAATAATCGCTCCTCTCGAGAAAACATCATCATTCATTTTCTTGAGCAATGTAGATTTACCCATACCAGCATTACCAGTTACAAAGAAAAATGACCGAGTTCGGCGATTATCCCGTTGGAATGGATCGAACATAACTTCCCCATTTGTTCGCGTATAGCCATAGTAAGAGCCATTGGGGTCCTCCAATTTCACGTGATTAAATGGGAAGAAACCAGATAAATTTTCAGCATCAATAGGAGTCCCAATTGGTTTATTCCCCATCTCTTCTTCAGACATTGTAGGAACAAAGATGGATTCAAAATCATCAAGCTGCTCATCAGCATACCTAGCCATATGGAACATTCCGTTCTGACGAATTACATCGTGAACACGCTTATCTAATTCTGCTAAAGTTGGCGCATAGACAAAAATTCGAAAGTAGATTCGCTTCATAACTTCGCTTTGCTGAGTAATCTTTTGCATTAACCGCATTTGATCATTGTAATTACCTGCAGATTGAACATTATCTAGAGCCTTAGCTTTCGATGAAATTCGTGTTGCTTCTTCAGTTGCAGCTTTAGAAATTTGCTTAACAATCTGATCACGATTTTCAGTCCCTACCGAAATAACGGCTAAAGTCGATGGACCGTTTGTGAGATTAACGCCCCAGAACGGGGACATTCCTTTAGAGGGATATTTATAAATTCTCAAGCACGTTAGGAAGCCGTCTCCAAATTCTAAATAACGAGCATGACGTTTAAGATTCCCTTGTGGTTGTACTCGTGCTAAGAAGTCTAGATCATAACCAACACTTTCATAATGCAAAATATCTTTTTTCTTCATACCTATAAACACCTCTATCGTTGCGTATTAAGATTATTAATTCGTGTCAAAACTTCTTCTTTCCTTTTTTTGCTTAGCGGTTCAAGAAATAAAGCACTTCCTCCCCAATTCATTGCTGCATTCCGATTATTCCTTAAAATGGTCTTAGTTTTTCCAAATAATAATAGGAAGAAATCTTCTGAAATTAGTTGATTTTCTACCAACATATTTCTTCGCTGAGTTTGATGAATGTATTTTAATTGCGTCATCAATTGATGTTTCCTTCTAGGATCGGTTTCTTGACTAATCGCAATATTGGTCCGATTGTATCGTTTCCCCCAATAAATCTTTTGCTCCGTAGTATCAACTGGAAAAGGACAAATGATAAATTTCACATCACTTAATGCTGCTTGCAGAAAATAATAGAAATCGTCTAGAACGATATTAGCTTCTCGCTGTGCCATCGTACCCACGCCTAGTCCCCGAATATTTAGTAGATCAGCATAGCCATCCTCCTTTTCTTTTAAGGCAAGAAAGTGTTCAGGATCATCAGTAATAGCTTTATACGCCAACAAATTCATCATGGGCGTATAAGCTAATTTTTCACCACGATAATGTTCTAACGGATCTTTCCCGTTTTCTTTCTGTTTACGACTAAATAAACCGCTATGAATTTTCTTTTGCTTTGTAATTGTATTAATTGCCATTACTCTGTCGCTCCTTTCTTATTTCACTAAAGGGCTTAAATTCGTAGTAACCATATGATTTGAAAAGCTTACTTTGCCGATGAGTAATCAACATCCAAATAACTTCAAAGTTTCTTTTCCCTGGGTTAGTTCGAGGATGTAAATCCAAATAAAAGGCTAGAATCACCGAAAGTACTAGAAAGATTACTGACTCTACCCCTTGATCTGCCGGGAATAATTGGTCAAGAAAAATACTTGGCCCTATCACTAAGGCCAAGCACGCTATATCTGTAAGATAAAGCCACCCCAACTTGACTCCTTCTCGTATTCCGGCTACTACACCATAAGTTTTCATATGTTCCACCTCGTTTCTTATTGATAGTAATTAATCAGGTTTTACGAACAAGTTTCGCCAAAAAAAGCCTTCTCATTTCCGTATTAAGAAACAAAAAGACTTTTTGTTGATTTTATTTAATTGTTATTCATCATCAAAGGGATCACTTTCACGACCATGGATATGACCACTTTGACTTAAATTAAACTGCCGATTTTTGAGATAACTAGCACTACGTTGTTCTACCCCTTTTGAAAGATGAGTAACGTGTTGTCCAAATCTTTCTACTTTTCCTGGTCGTGTGACTGCTGGCGGTGGAGTAGGCGACGAGTGTGTGGTTGTCGGTGCGACATTAGTGTGAGCAGTATTATCATAGTAATCACTATGTACGCTTCCTTCATCATAGTTATTCTGTGGGTTAATATTTGTACCTGGTGTATTACGGTTAAAGGTATCGTTTTGACTTGAGTTTGTCCCATAGTGACTGCTAAATTGGTCATTGCTTACATTAGGATTATTAACTTGCTTGCTAAAATCATTATTAGCAATATTAGGGTCATTCGGATCCATTGTAGGTGATTGATTCATTTGGTCCGCCCATTGGCTGTTTTGTGCATCATTGATGCCAACAGTATTTGAGCTAACTTCATTTGCATTATTCATTTGATCTGCCTGCTGTTGGAAATTACCGTCCGCTGGTTCATTCCCTAATAGACTATCCCAGTTGCTTGAATCCTGAAGACCGTTATTAGCTTCTTGTGAAGGTGTTGATGGGTCAATATTAGCAGCAGAATCAGCATTATTAATCTGATCAGCTTGATCTGCAAAACTTGCGTTAGCACCAGTTGTATCTGGATCATCAAAGTTAATTCCGGCTGGTTGTTGATCTTGATCGTCAACTGCCTGACCATTATCAACTAATCCTTCATTTGCTGGATTATCTACTGTATCTGGGGCTGCAGTTGAGTTGGTATTGTAGCTGCTACTGCTTCCTTGACTATTGCCCTCATAATTATCCGATGATTGACTGTTTCCATATGAACTATTGTTAGCTTGTCCATAGCTAGATGATTGACCCTGACTAGTATTTGAACTATTACCTTGGTTATTTGTTTGACCATTGCTAGTTGAAGTATTAGTACCGTAACCGTTACTTTGAGATTGTCCAGTAGCAGTGTTGGTACTATCAGACTGTCCGGTTGAATTACTGTTACTCTGTGCAGAGTTACTACTTTGATTTTCTGACAAACCAGTAGCGGTATTTTGTGATTGAGCATCACTAGTACTGAGTCCCGTATTATTAGATGCATTATTATTAGTACTATTAGCAAAGCTTCCAATTTGTGATGAATCAGTGTTGTTAGTATCAGATAAACCAGTAGCTTTATCAGTTCCATGAGATTGAGAACTATTGTTGGTAATTCCGTGAGCATTGCTCTTATTTAACATACCACCAAGCATCGAGACACTTTTACCTGCGCCACGCATTGCAAATCCACCAACAGCACCGGCCATTGCACCAGTTGCCATTAATTGCCCGGCTTCTTCACTAAGTCCCTGAGATACTCCGGTAACTCGTTCAAAATAAGAAATCCCAGCAAAAGAAGCATAACCACCAGCTGCATAGATAATCGCAATCGCTAGACTACGCTCGATCCAGCTCAAATTATCTGGCAGCTTACTTGGAGCTACATTAATAAAGATAAAATAAACTTTAATAATCAAAACCAATAGTACTAATGACAGGAACCATCCAACCACTGAACTAAGAAAATCTCGCCATTTTTTTGAACTCCGAACACTCTGTGCTGCAATAAACGGTGCTGCCAAATTCATTAAAGAAAGTTCAAAAATATCTTTAGCTACCCTAAATGAAGCTACGATGAGCACAATTCCTAAAATAAGAGACTGACCAATTAAGCCAAGCCAGTTAACAGAATATCGCGAATAGTAGCTGTTCATCCATTTAGCAAATTTATGGTAATCATTCTTTTCAATCGAATAGCCACCATCGGTTTGTTCATGTTCATCAACTAAATGGTAATTCATAACGGCCTCAGCATCTTTATGTTTTTTATCCAATCCTAATCCTTTCATGGTTGGTTCATCCATAAAGTCACCAAGATCCATGTTCTCAATATCATCATCATTGTCTAAAACATTCCAGTTAGCAACGTTTTTAATCTTGCTGGAGTCTGGCTTGTACTGATAATTCCCCCAATCTTTTCGGATTAACGTGCTTAAATCAATTACATTATTTTTGATTGGTTGCACAGCTAAATCTTCACTCATGCCTTTGTTACTAGCACGATTAATATCTGAACGCGCGCTAATAGCAATATCTCCGAATGCAGGAATTGTACTATTGCCACCAGCTACACGCATCATCATTGGTAAGATAGTTAACGTAATTGAAACCATGACAATATTTGGCAAAATTTTGCTCCACTTTGAAGCATGTCCCATTGTCTGCATAGCTACTAAAATGATTGCCAAGACTAATAATGACCAGCCAATGGCCGAAACGACAACATACAGGCCATGCAATGGGGATCCAGAGCTTGATAATGTTCCATCCCAGCCTAATAAGCCAAACATAGCATCAAATATCTTTTCAAAACTTTCATTGATATGAAAAATAGTTTGAACTATCACATTTTGAAAGAAACCAGCAACAGCATGCAAAGTTCCCCAGGATAAATGAAGATAATTTCGCCAATCTTCATAAAAGCGAATTATTTTCCCAGTATCACCATCTGGAATACTAGAATACGGTCCACCACTAACCGCTTGATCCAAACTACTTGAATTGATCGCTAGTAATGATAAGCATAAATTCTTAATCAGTACCCACATCTATTACGCCCCCTTCTTAAATTGATTAATAAAGTCAATAGCATTTTCATATAGAGCTGAATTTCCTTGAAATAGATCTTCTAGTTCGGTGTAACTATTATGATTTTTCCAATAGTTATAAGTGTCCTGAAATAACCCCATTGCAACCTCTTTTGGTTGGACACTATGGACTAGGCTATAAATATTGCTGCTAAGACTTCTTAAACGGTCATGATCATTTAACTCTGTATCAGTAAAAATCCGATCTTTTGAATCCGCATGCGAGATTACATCATCATTAACCTCAGTAGGAATACTATCGTTAAACTGAGCTTCAAAGTCTTTCATAAAACTGCCGCTAACTGATTCCTGTGGATTCCCGCTTAAATCTAAAATTTGTTTATAGGCGAGATCATAATTAATCCGCTTTTCTTTTAAATCTAATCGCCGATGCAAAGAAACAATTCCAATATCTGATAAAGTGGTCTGATCGTTAAATTCCTTTTGCAAGAAAGTATTCCGATACGGCATTTTGGTTTTTCCGTGATCAAAGATCGGCTTGGCTGAAATCGAATTGCCACGCTGATCCATCCGATAAACTGATCGTAGAACGACCATCTCACCGCCCATGAATTGCATTAATTCGGGAACGGATAGAATGTCCTGGCTAATTAATTGACTGTTAACACTTGCGCTATGCCAATTACCAACTTGGCCATTGATATTTTCAACTGCGACCGTTCGCTTACCAATTCGTTTCGAAATACTCTCTGCAGTAGTTGTTGAATTAGTTAAAATGTAAAGAATATTAGAACAGTTGCTTTCAATCGTTTTAGCCTCTTGTTCACTATAATGGACCTGTAACTGCTCTAAATTCTGGACTACAATATCGAACATCATATTGAAGCCTAGACAGATTGAAATTTTCTTAATCATATCTCTGATTGTTGGTAGTTCAGCGAACTCATCCAAAATAAAGTGAACGCGCCTAAATAATTTTCTGCCACCATTACTCTCTGCCATGCCATATAGAATGTTGAAGGCTTGATCAATCGCAAATGCCGGTAACTGATTATATGTTGAGTTATTTGGCGGTGTAACCAAGAATAAGGCAACCGGTGCTTCTGAATATCTAAGCCTCGTCTCTGCTTCCACAATTTCACCAGTGATTGTGCTATTTTGCACTTTAAGCGAAACATTCTTGAGAATTGGCTGCTTTGTATAAGGATCTACCTTAAATTTATTGCCTATCCCCTGCTTAACATAATTTTTATGGCCACGCAGGACAATTTCTTGTCCAAGCACATCTGGTGTATTTTTTCGGTAATCAAAACTAATCTTAATCACGAAATCATCAGGCAAAGTAGTTTCGATTGCATACTTAAGATTTCCGACCTTATCGATTAGTTGTGTTCGCTTTTCTAGCTTATTTCCATCAAGATCATCGAATTCAACAATTGCCGTTTTAAACTGGTACTTTGGATCAGAAAATTTTGCTTTAAAGGTTCTAGGAAAACCGAGCTTCGTAAAATCAAGCGAATTTAAGGAAGTCATCTTGGCAATATCAGATTGCTGATAAATTTTAATTCCTTCCATAGCGCTTGAATAAATGTTCCCAGAAGTCTCATCACCGGCAAATTTACTTTGTGCAAATGCATCTAAAGCCATTTGTCTAAATTTGCTATAGTTCTTTTCGTTGAGCTTTTGCAATTTAGCAAAATAAACTAATAATTTATTCTTTTGCGATTTTGGCTCATTGTCTTCTGGCATTTCTAAAAGTCCACTATCTACTTCATCATCAGTAGGAATAATATCTCCAGATGAATTTAGTAAAACTTCTTTAGAACCTAATTCTGTCATCATATGAAGGACATTATCCATCGTGACTTCAGCCCAGTTATTATTACGTTTAGCATGATCAACAACAGCCAAAATTAAAGCATTTAGTAAATTAATCGATGAATTTTGCCAAAATTTATCTTTGGCATTCGGATCTACATAAATACTTGAAGAAAGGCTATTTACCGCTTGCTGGGTCTCGTCATAGTAGCCGTCTTTAGCATAATCAATAATCTGTTGTAATGGGTTATAACTCATTGAAAAATCAGGATTCTGAATGTTAAGAACTTCAACCTCATAGCCTCGTTTACGTAAGGTCTCATAAGACATTTGATAAAGTTCCCCTTTGGAGTCATTAACCACCATTGAAGACTTTTTTTGTGCGCGTGACAAAATATCGATCAATGGCATAACTTCCGTTTCCCCTTTACCAGAACGAGAGATACCAATTAATAGACTATTAATAGTTGTTTGATCAATTGAGTAAAAACCTTTAGCTGGTTCAACAAATTTCACTTTCCCTTTTAAGCCAGGAAAAGCAGATAATAATTGTAAAAGCTTAGGACACAGATAATAACTTGTGTAAAGCCCTGGATGGTACTTAATAAATTCAGAGTTTGGTGTAATATGTGCAACTGGGATTCCACCATAGCCTGGGAAAGAAGCGCCCCGATCTGCAATCTGTGGATATTGCCGAAGTATTTCCTTTTCTGTCGCTAAACGATCGTTTCCATATTGTGAATGTTTAGTTGGCTTCCAGCGAATTCTCATCTTAATAATCATCGGAACCAGGATCAAACTGAAGAAAAGTTCAATTCCCCAGAAAAAGCCAGGTGCCTGATGCATTACTCGATAGTTTCCTAAATTACTAAACTCCCAGCCGGCCACCACTGAACCAAAAGAGTCTTGAGGGATAATTCCATTGAGAATCTGTGCTAAAAACTGTCCGGAGGCTGGCGAAGTTACCCAATAATACGAAGCACTAATTCCACTGGCTAACCAGCAAACCACATAGCTCACTACAATAGAGTAAATAAGCCATATTCCAATTAGAAATATCGGTGATCCTAAAACTTTCTGATCCTGTCCGTCTTTACGATGACGTTCACGATCATAATTTTTTGCCATGACCTAACTTCCTTTCATTTAAATTCCATCACAGCATAAAAAAGTTACAGAAATGTTTAAGTTTCGCCAAAAAAAGCCAACCATTTTACCGGTTGACTCACGTTTTACTTCTTTCTTGTTTTTAGGCCAACATAAGCTCCAATTGCACCTGCTAGAATTACCACCCCAGCAACAGTCAAGTAAAATTGATTCTTGTTACCAGTTTGAGGCAATGCTTGGTCAGCTTTGCTTTGGCTATTTTCTGAAGCTGGGCTTGATGATGCTGATGATGCATTTGCGCTTGATGCGCTATTAGGATTACTGGAAGAATTAGTTGGACTGCTTGATCCATTTGTTTCAGCAGAAGAAGAGCTTGCACTATTTGCAGAACTATTTCCATTTGGATTCATATTAGCTATTGAAGCTGCTGAAGAAGAAGCTGTAGCTGGTGTAGCTGCTGAACTAGCTTGAGAGGTTGTACTTGTAACAGTATTGTTAGCTAGTGAAGCCTCTGTACTACCATTTGGATTCATATTTGGAGCAGTACTAAGATTATTAGCTTTATTTTCGGAACTCACAGCACTGCTACTAGCATTAGAACTACTATCAGTTTTATCACTTGTAGTTGCAGTCGAATTACTGCTAGATGCAGCAGCAATCATATTAGATGTATCATTAGCATTATTCTTGGCCATATCTTGAAGCTCTTCTAATGTAATTCCTTCAATAGTTGCAATCGTTTCTCCTTTAGAATTAAGTAATGTAATTTTTAGCGGATCTGTCATCAATGTTTTGTTACTTAGCGCAGTTGAGCTAAGATTAACTTTAAAACTGATATTGTCATTTTTTCGTTGTATTTTCCCAGAATCAACAGTTTGATGTTCCTGGGAGCCATCGCTATCAGCATCAATATCAGTTGCTACAAAATTAAGCTTTTGATCATTTCCCTTTACCTTATTTGCCGGTAACTCAATCTTAATTATCTGTGAACCATCGTCATTGTTAGTTACCGTAGCATTAAGATTGGTGTCATTAGTCTTATAAGTATCTGGTGAAGTAATTTGAACTGTATTATTAATATCTTCTGCGTGAACAGCAATTGGAGTAGCTGAAATTCCTAGGCCTAAGATACTTGTGGCAAGAAGTGTATTGAGCCATAAACGTTTACCAACAGAATTTTGAGTGATCTTCTTTTCCATACCAAAAACCTTCCTGTTATTTTATTCAAAAGTTTACTTTGAAAAATGCCGGTATAATCGCCTCCTTTATCCGACACCCTAATTAAAAAGGACTAATTTATTTCTTTAACTTTCGCCAAAAGAAAAAGCCAGCACATAGGCTGACCTTAGTGAAATAGATTTATTTATTGGCTTGAGCAACCTTATCAGCTAGTTGATTATTATTAGCTTTCGTTAATAAGCTCTGTGCCTGGCTAGCACGGTAGCGATCATTCATATTCAAGTTGTTCATTTTTTGAATAACATCGTTTGCCTGTTTCTGATCATTAGCAATGTTAGCCTTGTCCAAGTTATAGTAAGTCTCAGTCTTGTACTTATCTAACTCATTGGCATTGTTGCTATGTAATGCAGCAACTGCTTTAGAATTAATTTGATCTTGTGATACTGTACTTAATCTTTTTGCCGCTGCAACCCGATCATGCATTTGTCGTTGAAGCTGTGCAACTTCTTGTTGATGTTGGTGGTTTTGATATACCGTATATCCAGCAACGCCAACTACAATTAATAATAGGGCCACTACAAATCCTATTACCATCCGTTTTACGCCCTTAACCATACTAGCAACTTGATTATCTGCTTTTTCTTCTGATTCAGCTGCTGTTTGTGCTGAAGGACTAGTTTGTGGTGTTTGAATTGTTACTGATTGAGGTTGATTCATTTTTTGTAAACTTTGTGCCAAAACTAACTGCATAATATCATTAACGTTTTTACTATTTTCTTTGTTACTCTGTTCTATTCGTTTATTAGTATTTTCCTGTTTTAAAAGGTCAATTTCTTTTCGCAACGATTCAATCTTATTATCACGAGACTGTAACTCATGTTTTAAGTTAATAACGTCTTTATTATTAGCATTTCTTGCAGCTTCCGAAGTACTTAAACGGGCAGTCAAATCTGAGATTGTCTTATCTTTTTGTTCCAGTTTTTCATGCGGATATTCGACTCGACTCAACTCAGCCTGTGAACGATTATGAGCAATAATTGTTTGCCGTGCATTCATATCTTCATTGGTAACGTTAGTTCGAGTACTATCAAGTTCCTTACTGCATTTCTTTAGCAATTCTTGTAATACTTCTGTCGCGTGAGCCTGAACTTGACTAGCATCTTCTTGAGCTTGAATCTCATAATGGCGATTTAATTCCGCTTCTAACTTCTTTTCATTTTCGTTAACTTGTTTTTCGTGATCTTTCCAAGTTCGATCATATCGATCTAGGGCCTTGCCATTATATTCCTTATCTAATTCTTGTTGGGCCATCTTTTTCTGTGTTCTAGCTGATTCGTCAATTTGTTCTAAAGTCTTTTCATAACTTCTTTTAGCCTCAGCTTTATCGACATTTGCTTGATTATCAATTTCTTTATTTTTCTTTGTAAGGGCTTGGTTATAATCATTCTGAATACTTTTTTCTACTTCATCATGAATGGTTGCTGCGTCATTAGCATGAAGTTTATTATATTCAGCTAATTTTTCTTGAATCTTTTGTGCATAGGTGTTTCTTCGACCCAATAGATATTTTTCATTTGAACTATTGAGTTTATTAGCTGCTTGCTCTAGTACCTTGTTTAAAGTTTTTTTCTTTTGATTTACTTGATATTCAACGTAGCCCTTATGACCTGGTTCCACCGGATCTAGAACTTCAACAGCAAACTTTGGTGCTTCAACGTACCCTTTATTGCGAACGTCTTCAATCGTTTTAGTGACTTTTTCTTCAACGCTATGTTTCTCTTTCCGAGAATTATACGTA
>Ga0079226_10002442_pt1 | contig 14352 bp, 11 predicted proteins | sample Poulit2014_FD_76345 | JGI IMG/M metagenome (GOLD analysis project Ga0079226, IMG submission 76345) | Agricultural soil microbial communities from Georgia to study Nitrogen management - Poultry litter 2014 | ecosystem: Environmental > Terrestrial > Soil > Agricultural land | place: USA: Georgia... | reverse complement strand
TTTGCAGGGTACTGATGCGGCCTTGGCCAATGCCTTGTTCAATCCCTTGACGCTCAATAATCGAAATGTATGTCATGTTACTGTCCTCTTCGAGGTGCTTTAGTTGCTCATTGTAGTACGGGGTTAAGTCTTCGGGTAGTGCGACGATCCACTCTAAAAAGACCACCAATTGCACAACCTGTTCGCGGGGTAATTGCTTTTTAGCAGCCAGCCGGTAGTAGCCAATCAAGTTGTCGACGCGGTTTTTACCGTCTTTAATCAGCTTAGCGGTGAGTTGCGCGGCGATCAGCAGGCCGAATGGATTATCGTGTTGCAGCAGTTGATCGGTTTTGTCTTGCCAGTCCAGCAGCTTTACCGTCTCAAACTGAAAACGAATGCTGCAACCGGCAATGCTGTTGCTGTAATGGTTGGGCCTGAAACTGGGCTGAGTGTCAGTTAGCACCGCCAAGCTGATTACTGGTTTTTGATAGCGGTCACGAATGCGGTAGTAGTAAATAAACATGCGTTCGGCAAAGTCGGTTGCGGGTGCGCCTTGCACTTCGATGTGGATTAAAATCCATTGTTCGCTGCCGTTTAAGAAACGCACCTTAACCAGCTTGTCGGCATAACGCCGTGAGTTTTTCGCCTTGCGGGTGATTTTTTGTAGCTCTTTATCGAGGAACTCAACCGGCTGCTGCCAGTCGATTAACTCCGCGATTTGTGGGTAAAGAAAATCCATAAAAGGCTGGAAAAAGACTTCCAGCGCGCCTTTCCAGGGGCTGTCGTGATCTTCGGGTGCAGATTGGCCGTGTTTAGATCGCCGCATAGTAACCTCCGTGTTACTGGGTTTGCTACTATGCAGTATAGACGGGGTTTTGCAATGTGGGCGGTTGAGTGCTGAGGATTCTAAGTGCTGGCGCGGGTGTAGTTGTGGATGCAGTTGCGGGTTCGGGGTCAGATGCGGGCCAGCGGCCCGCGCTCCCGGAAGAAACAGCGTCTCTGCGAGGCGCGTAGCGACGTGGCAGTCCAGTGTTGCAGAACCTTGCTATGCCTGCAGCATTGAGTGGTTTGCAAGGTGGATTGCTTCGCTACGCTCGCAAAGACTCCGTTTTATCTCTGCGAGGCGCGTAGCGACGTGGCAGTCCAATGGTTGCGAGCTAGACAGCTTTAATCACTATACCCAACTAAATCACGCAGCTGTTGCTTGCTGAAAAAGTCGCTATCAATTTTCAGCAGCTGATCCGCAGCCAGCGCAATAAAGACAAACCGGCGCTGGTCATTGCTTTGAAAATAATAGGCATTGTGCTTGGCACTCGGCCACAACTCCGCAGGGTACTGGTCGGCAAATTGTTGGGTAAATACCCTGACAGCCTGAGCATTGCAAAGGCTATGTGCAGCCGGATTGACCACCGCTTGGAAAAACGCCTCGCTGCTGCAGCTGTTATCAAGCACGGCCTCTTGGCTAAAAGCCAAATAATCCTTACCACGCTGGTTGCTGTACTTAAATACTAAAAAATCGCCACGGCCATTGGGCATGGCAATCACTTTTGGCTGAGCTGGCAGACTGAAGGATAAACCGGCAAAGAGCACGGTTGGCTCTGAGTTATTCATGTGAGGCGATTGGCAGCCAGTGCTGAATATCAGGCCCAGTAAAATCGGTATTAAAACTGTAAGAGATCTGAATGGCATAGGCATATCTACTCAGTTTGATGGCTTTTATTTTAAATAAGAAATCAACTTTTAAAACGAGATTTCATTTGTGCAACGTAGGGCAGCCTATAACTACTTACCATCCATAGGTATCCAGCCTTGCATCCAATAGCGTGGGGTGTGGCCAGTGCCGTGTTTTTCCATGTGGGCTTGGCTGTCTTCAGCCAAAGTGGGTACTTCATGCACAAGGACAATGGCAGAGATAATAAACACCGGAATAGCCAACACCCGCCAAGTATAGGCCTGCAACTTCGGCAGTTGATCAGCAGAAGGCAGCTCATAGTGTGGCATCCAGCGCGCCAGAGCTATAGCAATGAGTATGGCCAGCCACATTTGTGTGTAGGGCGCGTTAAATACACCCTCAAATTGTGCCATAACCAACGCCGTGCCAATGGACAACCAAAGCGCGGCATCCATGTGCTCAGCGGTTGCTTGGCGTAAGTATAGCAGGCCTTTAATCATGCCTTTGGCTGCTAAATAGACGGCAATGAGTGCTGGTATTGGTCCCCACTCGGCCAGTAGTTGCAAGATGCCTTGGTGTGGGCTGGTAAAGCGTAAATGCAAATGCTCAGCCAAATGCATGGGGCCTATTCCAATCCACGGGCTTTGTAGGTACAGAGCAAAAGCCTTGCTCCATAGTTCTACACGACCAGAAGACGTGACGCGTAGGGAGGTGCGGACAGTGGAGTCCAGCGCCAACCAATCGGGAATTAAAAAGAAAAATAGATAAAACAACATCGCGCCGGCCAACATGGCAAAAGCCTGTACCAGCAACAGCCGCCAAAAGTGGCGAAAAAACAACAGCAGTGCCAAGTGAGATAACGTTAGCCCAACCCACAAGCTACGACCGCCTAAGGTAAAGGCAATACACCATTGAGTGGCTAAAACAGCAAACAATACAGAATAAATAACAACGCGATAACGGAAATTGCTACGCCAGAAGTGCAAAACCAAATAGCTTAGCACTGGTATTAGCAAACCCTGAAACTGGTTAAGAAAACGCGGGTTGGAAAAACCGTTGAATAGCAGGTCGGCATTGAGCATATAAATGCCAGTTAAAAATGCCATGAGATAATAGACTAAAAACTGATAGGCATTGATACCTGCCGCTAAAGCTATACCCAACAACAGCCAAGTTTGCACTTGTGCTGTGCTTATATGTTTGGCTAACAGTAAGGTGAATAAAAATAGTCCAAGGTACAAAGCCCACTCTTTAAGTGCATACCAAGGGTGATGTGCAAGTAAAGCCGACATCAGCCCCAAGCCTAAAAAAATCAGTATGAGGGAAAATGCAGGTTTAGAGAGGCGCAGTACAGAAGACTTAAAGGCAAATAGGGCAGCAACACCAAGCAAAATCACTTCATAGAGACGCTGCTGATCCCACCAGCCGAAACCTGAGTGCCATGTTTCGATTATGGCTAATAATAAAACTGTGCAGAGCAGCAAGGCTAGGTGTTTTTTACTGGTGAAAGACATAAGTTTTAATCAGATTTACAACCTCCCTTCAAATCGAAGGGAGGTTAGCTAAAATTTAACTAATCTTAACTAGATGTAGCTGCACCACAACCCGCAGGTGCAAATCGTGCATCGACGTCGGTTGTGCAAGACCAGCTACCATCTTTGTCGCGAGTCCAAACAAGTTCTTTTGTAGCAATAGCGGCTGCAGCATTCGTACCGAATGTAGCTGTTACAATTAGGTCATCAGTAACTTCGCCAGTTACTGCTGGCGCTGCTGTGAGTAGGTTAGAGTTGGTCCAGCCCAAGTTTTCTGCTGGGCTAGCAGCAGTCATCATTGTGTTAATATCTGCTCGAGACTTACCTTCTAGAACTGCTGTTTCAATTGCAGTACGCAACGCACCAGTTTCGCCCATCACACGGCTAACCTGTGACTTAGCAATATAGTTCTGGTATTGAGGAATTGCTACCGCCGCCAAAATACCAATAATCGCAACTACGATCATTAATTCAATTAGGGTAAAACCCTTTTGCATTTGTGCTTTCATGTTGAAGCTCCGTTGTATTTAAAAATAAAGGCCTTGTGACCTATAGGGGTTATTGCAACGGCTGTGCCAGCTTTTTAAACAGCAGGGAAAACAGAGTAAAAAGCACGCTTAAACCTGACTAAAAAAGATCTGCAAACGGCCTGCAAGCCAATCAACACAAGAATTACAGCGCTTTTCTTTATTTAAAAAAGTATTTTAAAGACAATGGATTTTGCGGTGATTGAGCAAATATGTGGGTTGGATGTGTCACAGCGCTTGGCTGTGACAGATAGGTTTGTCACACTGAATATCTGTGACAAATCGCTGCGACACAGTGGCGCGCTGTGACACGCCAGCGTCTCTGCGCGGCGCAGTGACGTGGCAGTTCATGGTTTGGCACTGCGTGGTTTGTTAGGTGGATTGCTTCACTGCGCTCGCAATGACGAGACAGGGTTCGCAATGACGGAGTGAGATTCGCAAGGACGGGGTGGGATTCGCAATGGCGGGGTGCCGTTCGCAAGGACATACCAGCGTCTCTGCGAGGAGCGCAGCGACGTGGCAGTCCATGGTTTGGCACTGCGTGGTTGGCGAGGTGGATTGCTTCGCTGCGCTCGCAATGACGAGATAGGGTTCGCAAAGACAGAGTGGGGTTGCTGTTGCGTGGCCATTCAGTGCATTCTTAGGCCTGCCAATCAATTGTGGAGAAAGTATTGTGAACGATGTTGTCAGTATTGATACTGCCGCGCTAATGATGGATCTGAGCAAACGCACCCTATGGCGTCGTTTAAGCGCGGGCACCTTACAACGGCACAGTATGGACGAGCGCGGACGGGTAATGCTGGCACTGGCTGACATCGCCGAGCACCTCTGCGTGCAGCTTTCTGACAAGCCCGCTGGGGGGGGGTAATGACCGCGCCTTGCTTATAGAAGCTGACAAAGGCGATAGCGCGGCGCAAAATGACGTCGCACTACTACTCCTTGAACAAAACCGCCCCGACATTGCTTTACAGTGGTTTTTACTGGCAGCGCAACAACAGCATGCCGATGCCATGCATTATTTAAGCGAGCTGTATCAGCAAGGTTTAGGGGTTGAGCGTTGTGAAAATACCGCCATGCTCTGGCGCGCCAAAGCAGCAAGCCAAAAGCACTTAATCGCTGATGCGCAAATGGCGGTGATTACCCGCACACCCAACTAAAACTGGCGGCCATTTGCAGTGCGTATTTTGGCGAAGTCACACGGAGCGCGCTTATTCCTCTACAGAATCCGCGTGGGCACAAGTGCCCACCCTACGGTAAAGCACGCTCGGCCTGTGGTTTTACCCGCGTGCATACCTTCCAGCAATGCGGTGGTGTAATTTGCGCGCTGGTGTCGGTGCCGTGTTAGCGTGATTCAAGGGCAGGATGCCCCGTTGCGGGAAAAGCAGCATAAGTGAGGTGCGGCAAGCACAAAAGCCACAGCCGCCTTAACGCATCTGAAAGTACTCTTTATGGAAGTTACCCGCTGGACAACCCAACTCCTGCATACCTTTGTGAATCGCATCAGCAAAGCCTTGTGGGCCACAAAACCAAACTTGGGCATTTTCAGACAGCCCCTGCAAAGCCTGTTCAGCGCATAAAAACCCTTGTTCATCACTGTAATGCACGCGCAAAGTCACATTGGGCACTGCGGCCGCTAAACGTTGCAGCTGTTCAACAAACACCGCGTCTTCAACATTATCCACGCAATAAAACAGCGTCGCTTTGGGTGCTTGCTCAGGCTGATCACGCAAAGACTCTAGCCAAGCAATAAAGGGCGTCACGCCAATACCGGCTCCCACCCACACCTGTTCATCACCTTGCAGCTGCAAATCAAAGTAGCCATAGGGTCCTTCAGCAATCACCTTACGCCCCGCCTCCAGCTCAGTCTGTAAGCGCGTGGTGTAATCACCCAAGGCTTTAATCGCAAACACCACCTGACCGTCAGCTAGATCAGCACTGCGCACGGTAAAGGGGTGCGCGCCTTCAAAACGGTCAAAGGTTAAAAATGCAAACTGCCCCGGCCGATGTGACCACTGCTTGGGCAACTGACAGGTGACCTCAAGCACCTCACCGGGATGTTGCTTAACACTGAGCACTGTGCCCGCATAACGGCGGGTACGGCCAATATTACCGGTCAGCGCTACAATCGCAGCATACACACCCACTGCCGCGGTGAGTGCTAATAAAACACCAGCCGGCGCTAACCACCAACCCGCTGGGGCGAGCACAATACTGTGAAAGACAATAACCAGATAGATAACCGACAAGGCCTTATGGGTATAACGCCAAATATGGTAGGGAAAACGCTGCCACAGGGTGAGCACCAGCATAATGGCCAGAATCCACATCGACCATTCACCGAGATCTTTAGCTGCGCTACGAAACACCTCTAAAAAGGTTTCAACTCGCTCTCCTTTAGCGCCGCGCTCAAAAAACATGCGCAGCAGATCTTTCGATAAATCTATTAAGTAATGCGCCGCTGCCAGTCCGATAGCCCAGATCCCCGCCCACTTATGCAAACGGTACATTTTGTCTAAGCCCTGCAGACGTTTTTCCAGCCATAACGGTCGCACCGCAAGCAACATAATCAGCGACATCAATACAAAAGAACCCAAGCCAGTGAGGTAAGTCAGCTGTTTACGCCACCACCACACATCCATGGGTGGATTATGACCCACCACAGTCAAAGCCCACGCAGCTAAAACCAAGGCTGCCGTGGCATACATAATGTTCTTCATGCTCTGTGTCTCTTAAAACTGTATCCGCCAGTTTATCTACTACGACTTAAGTATGTATTGACCTAGGTTAAGCCAGGCGCTTAAAAAATCTTGACTACACTGTATTGGCACATAGCAACAGCAAGGACGCTGAGCATGTATAGACCTATTTTAATGGCTGTATTTTTTATCAACAGCCTCACCCTGCCTACGCTCGCCATTGCTGCCTGTCCCAACTGGAGCACCCCACACGCAGCGCAGGAAATCCACAGCTTGCGCCAGCACCTAGCAGAGTGGGACCGCAGCTACCACAGTGACGGCGTTGCAATCATAGCCGACGAGCTGTACGACCAAGCTCGTTTGCAGCTCGATAGGTGGCAGCAATGCTTCCCTGCAAGTGCACGCCCTGACACCCCAGCCACCGCCCTACAAGCCGCTCGCGGCCAGCAACCGCTTCCTTATAGCCAGATGGGCTTAAGAAAGCTGGATGAACAAGAATTACAGCGCTGGATGCAGCAACGCCATGACTTATGGGTACAGCCCAAAGTAGACGGTGTAGCGGTAACCTTGGTTTATAAACACGGACAGCTGACGCAAATGCTCAGTCGCGGTGATGGTTTAAGCGGACAAGACTGGCTGCAGCATAGCCAAGTGATTCACGCCATTCCGCAACAACTGCCCACCCAACAAGCCACTGTCACCCTGCAAGGTGAGCTCTATTTAAAACAACCCAACACCATCCAAGCCAAGCACAACAACAGTCAGGCACGCAATCAAGTGGCAGGCTTGCTCAACCGTCACAACCTAACTGCAGCGCAAGGCGAGAAAATTGCGGTGTTTATTTGGGAATGGCCCGATGGCCCAGAAAGCATGCCACAACGTCTCGATGAGCTTGAGCGTTTAGGTTTTAAGCAAAGTAAAACCTATAGCCAGCCTATTCAAACCTTTGCCCAAGCCCAGCAGTGGCGCACCCATTGGTACACCACAGCGCTACCCTTTGCCAGCGATGGTCTGGTCATCAAGCAAAGCCAGCGGAGTTTTGAGCATCCGCGCAGCTCTTATCCCCCGTTATCTGCTGTTGCTTTAAAGTACCCACTGCAACACGCACTGACTTCAGTCCAACAAATCTCTTTTAACATTGGCCGCAGTGGCCGCATCACCCCCATGGCGCACCTCAATGCGGTCACCCTTGATGGCAAAACTATCCGCAAAGTCAGCTTAGGCTCCCTAGCACGCCTGCAAGCGCTTGACCTCAAGCTGGGTGACCATGTGGCCATCGCTTTATCAGGGCATGCCATCCCCCAACTTAAACAAGTGGTTTGGCGCAGCCCACAAGGCCACAGCGTTCCACTGCCAAATGCAGAAAACTATCATGCCTTAAGTTGCTGGCAAGCAAGCATTGCGTGCCAGCAACAATTTCTAGCACGCCTCACCTGGCTCAGTAATAAAAAAGCTTTGCACATGCGTGGGGTGGGTGCGCAAACATGGCAGGCTCTGCTTGACGGCAAACTGATCAATCGGCTGACCGACTGGCTGACCCTCAGCGGCGAGGATTTAGAGCGCTTACCCAGTTTTGCCAAAAAACGCAGCGCACAAACCTTGCATGCATTTACTCAAGCCAAGCAACAACCTTTTACCCGCTGGCTTAAAGCACTGGGCGCACCACCCCAAGTTACAGTTCGCAGCGATGACAATTGGCAGCTGTTAAGCAGCTTCAGTCAACAAGACTGGCAGCAACTAAGACACTTAAACGCCACCAGCGCACAACGTGCCCATGATTTCTTTCAACACCCCGAAGTACAACAGGCCGCTTTGAGCTTAAAAAATCAGGCAATTGACGGCTTTTAAGCCACAAATATCATCTAAAAAAATAAATACACTCTCCAAAAGGCGTATTGCGTTGAACTCAGCTAGCACTCACTATACGCGCGCATAATTTGAGCTGTCAGTACTGGCAGCTCAACCCCTCTGCGCCTCGGCGCCAATAACAATAAGAAACATTAGCCAAGACAGTCCTGTTATTGCGTTTGACGCAATAATGCTCTGCTGCGCCTGTCTTTTTCTCTGAAATATTTTTATATGAGCAAAAAAATGGCAGATGATGATTCTAAAAGTTACCGCGCTCTACATCGACCGCGTACCGAGTTTGCTTCCCGTCAAGCCTACTTAGAACATGAACTCAGCATTATGTCGCCACGCCGTTGGCGGATGAACTTACCCTACCGCGACTATCGTTTCGAGGCTGAAGACTGGGTACCGGCTATGGCCGCCACCATTGGCAAGATTGTTATGGTGGCCGCGATTGTCGCTGCATTTGCGGCACCTTTAGGGCTTTCCAATGCCTTCGTCATTGAAAACGCTCGCTATGAAATGCTCATCGCTGCGCTGTTATTCGTGGTGTTGTTTTCCGGCTTTTTGATTCCCACCGCTAACTTAGCAGGTACCCATGGGCCGATGATCCCACTGGTACCCATTATTGTTGCCTCTGGCGGCCATCCCATGGCGCTCGGGATAATGATTGGTGTACTAGGTTTTACCCTAGGGATGTTTAGAGGCGGAAGCTTACTGGCCAGGCTAACCAGTGATGGGGTCTGCGGCGGGTTGCTACTGTTTCTAGGCTTTATTGGTGTCACCTCGCAAATCAAAAGCTTGTTCGCTTGGGCAGATGGCTTTGACATGGGTTATTTGGCCTTCACGGTTATCTTGGCCACCATTATTATGTATGCCTATTTAGAGCACCTCGGTAAGCGCTGGCTGGCCATCCCTTTAGGTGCCGCCTTGGCTGCGATCATTGCCTTTGCCTTGGGCGCACCTTTTGAGTTCACCACCGAGCCGGGCATCCCAAACCTGAATCCCGCTTACTGGTGGGGTGAAGATACCGGCTGGAAGCTGGGTCTACCTGAGCTGAATCAGTTCATTGCAGTCACCCCTTTTGCAATCCTTACCATTGCCATGTGGTCCCCTGACTTCTTGGGTCATCGCGCTTTTCAGCACCTCAATTACCCAAGAGATGCCAAAAAAGTCGTGATGAATATGGATGACACTATGCTCGTGGCCTCTGCTCGCCAAGTAGTGGGAACCGCCCTAGGCGGCGCTAATATTGCCTCTTCTTGGGGGACTTATATTGTTCCTGCTGCAATTGCTAAACGCCCCATACCCGCTGGTGCGGTGTTAACCGGTTTGCTTTGCGTGATTGCAGCTGTGTGGGGTTACCCCATGGACTTAGCCATTTGGCCACCGGTACTCAGCGTGGCATTAATTGTTGGCGTTTACTTGCCGCTGCTAGAAGCCGGCATGCAAATGACCCGCGAAGGTAAAACCGCACAATCGGCGGCCATTGTGATTTTCTCATCCACCTTGGTGAACCCAGTATTTGGTTGGTCACTCACTGTGCTGTTGGATAACATTGGCATCATTGGTGACAAAGAGCGTGGCCAGAAAATGACCCGCACTGACCGCTGGATTATCCCGTCCATAGTCTTCATTGTGCTCTGTAGCATTATGGCGGTGATCGGTATGTTCCCAGGAATCGACCCGCTGGTGGAATCCTTCCGCAATCTGCAATAGTGCTATGCACAGCAGCTGAACCGCTCAGGCATCAGATTCTGAAGGTTCAGCTGTTTTCTTGTTAAGCAGTATTCAATAAGCACGAAACTCTTGATGACAGGACTCGCAAGAGTCCTCCACCGCCTGCACCCGCACCGCCAAGACACTTTTATTCAGCGGCAACTCAGTGGTGCTCTCCACTAAACGAGCCGTGGTATTTTCTAAATCTCGGGCTAACTCTTGAAAGCGCTCCTGTCGCTGCCACACCTCATCTCGCGCCGAGCTTTTGTCATTATCCTTAGCCGTAGGAAAGTGCTGCCAAGGTTGCTTAGACAACTCATCTAATAACTGCGCTTTTTCAATAAACAGCGCTTCATCGTACTCAATTCGCCCACGCAGCATACCGCCTATATCCTCACTGGTATTGAGCATCTCCTTAAAAATCGCCTTACGCTTACCTAGCGGAGAATCAGGGTCCACACCTCCACAGGCGCTTAAACCCATTATTGCAACCAGCAACACACCACGTTTTAACACACACTCACCATTTTTTAGTTCATATAAAAGTTAATTGGAAAGCTGCTTAGGCAGACACCACAAACAAGCTGATAATTAAACCCAGCCCAACAAACCAAACTAACGAACGCAGCAGCGCCCAATCAGCCACATAGCACAAAGTATACAGTACACGGCTGACCACAAAGGCGATTGCCAACTGATCCAATAAACCCTGCTCAGCACCAGCCACCAAGTGCGCAATAATTACTGCCGCAGCAAAGGCCGGTGTGCTTTCAAAACCATTTTGCTGGGCATTGTGGGCCCGCTTGGCCATGCCTTGGCTAGTGGCTAAAAAAGCCCGTGGATCGTGATTATGCTTGGGCGCAAAGCCACCGGAACCTGCTTTGGCTAACACTGTAGATAAGTAAGGCAGCATAAAAGCCACTAGGACACACCAGTAAGCAACTGTCATGTTCACTCCTGCATTGATTATTCTTATAGGCTAGTCGCTTACTTTAATACAAAAAACTGTCTATAAAGTAAATTCTTCAAGGCTTACCCCTTGGGCATTTGCCCAAGCCTCGCTATAATCCCCTGCGCATCACCCCTACCAGCGGTGATCGTCAACAGTTTCGAGGGGCGCTGCAGCAGGTTTCTCCTGTCAGGCTCGAACGGTTGCCTTCCAGTTGTCTTAACAACTGCACATTTGCAAACGGCGCCCATTCGCTTATTACGAATGGAGAACTCATGCATGAGCGCTATTGCTGATTTTACTGATTATAAAGTGGCCGATATCACACTGGCAGACTGGGGCCGTCGCGAAATTATTATTGCCGAGTCTGAAATGCCGGCCCTGATGGGATTACGCAGCAAGTATGCTGCCGAGCAACCCCTTAAAGGTGCGAAAATTCTCGGTTGCATCCACATGACCATCCAAACCGCGGTACTGATTGAGACCCTGATTGCACTGGGCGCAGAAGTACGCTGGTCCAGCTGCAATGTGTTCTCAACTCAAGATCAAGCCGCCGCTGCCATTGCTGCCGCAGGGATCCCGGTGTTTGCTTGGAAAGGTGAAACTGAAGAAGAGTACGTCTGGTGCATCGAGCAAACCATCCTCAAAGATGGCCAGCCGTGGGATGCCAACATGGTGTTGGACGATGGCGGCGACTTAACCGCTATTTTGCACGAGCGCTTCCCTGAGGTGCTTGACAACGTACATGGGGTTACTGAAGAAACCACCACTGGCGTGCACCGTCTAGTCGAAATGCTCGAAAAAGGCACATTGAAAGTACCGGCAATCAACGTCAATGACTCAGTCACCAAGAGCAAAAACGACAACAAATACGGCTGTCGTCACAGTCTCAATGATGCCATCAAGCGTGGTACCGACCACCTGTTATCCGGCAAACAAGCACTGGTCATCGGTTATGGTGATGTGGGTAAAGGCTCTGCGCTGTCACTGAGCCAAGAAGGGATGATTGTTAAGGTCTCCGAAGTTGACCCCATTTGCGCCATGCAAGCCTGCATGGACGGTTATGAGTTGGTGTCGCCGTACCTTGACGGTATCAATGACGGTACTGACGCCTGCATTGATACAGCGCTATTGGGCAAAATCGACCTGATCGTCACCACCACAGGCAACACCAACGTGTGTGATGCGGGCATGCTCAAAGCTCTCAAGAAACGTGCGGTGGTGTGCAACATTGGTCACTTCGACAATGAAATTGACACCGCTTTTATGCGCAAAAACTGGGCATGGGAAGAAGTGAAGCCTCAGGTGCACAAAATTCACCGCACCGGTGCTGGCGACTTTGACCCACACAATGACGATTATCTAATTCTGCTCTCAGAAGGTCGCTTAGTGAACCTAGGTAACGCCACCGGCCACCCCAGCCGTATTATGGACGGTTCATTTGCTAACCAAGTGTTGGCGCAAATGCACTTATTCGAGAAGAAGTTCGCCCAACTAAGTACTGAACAACAAGCGGCGGCATTGACCGTTGAAGTGTTACCGAAAAAACTCGACGAAGAAGTTGCTTTAGAGATGGTGAAAGGCTTTAACGGGGTGATTACCCGTCTTACCGAAGAACAAGCTGACTACATCGGCGTTGCTGTGGATGGCCCTTACAAGCCAGAAACCTACCGTTATTAAGTGATGAAAAAGGGGTGTTTGGCACCCCTTTTTTGCATGCGTATTTGTCATCTTCTTAATTTTAGGAATCTATGCAATGAGCGACACTCCTCGTATTAGCTTTGAGTTTTTCCCCACTAAAACTGAAGCAGGCCATGAAAAACTACTCAAAACTGCTGAGAAATTAGCCTCCTACAATCCAGAGTTTTTCTCGTGCACCTATGGCGCGGGCGGTTCAACCCGCGATCGCACCCTCAACACTGTTTTACAGCTGGACCGTGAAACTCAAATCCCCACCGCACCCCACCTGTCTTGCGTCGGCGACAGCCTCGAGGACTTACGTGAACTGCTACAATTGTATAAAGAAGCCGATATCAAACGTATCGTGGCTCTACGCGGTGACCTACCCTCAGGCATGGGCATGGCTGCTGGTGAGCTGCGTTACGCTAATGAACTGGTAGAGTTTATTCGTAAAGAAACCGGTGACCACTTTTATATTGAAGTGGCAGCCTATCCAGAGATGCATCCACAAGCGCAAAATTTTGAAACAGACTTGCAAAATTTTGCCCGCAAAGTGCAGGCCGGCTCTGACAGCGCCATCACTCAATATTTCTTTAATGCAGATTGCTACTTCTATTTTGTTGAGCGAGCGCGTAAACTAGGTATTGATATCCCAATCGTGCCGGGCATTATGCCAATCACTAATTATGTAAGATTGGCACGTTTTTCAGATTCTTGTGGTGCTGAGATTCCACGCTGGATACGCAAACAACTTGAAGCGTACGGTGACGATTTAGCCAGCATCCAAGCCTTCGGTGAAGAAGTTATTAGCAAGATGTGTGAGCGCCTCATCGAAGGCGGCGCACCAGGATTACACTTCTATACACTTAACCAAGCTGAACCCAGTTTAGCTATTTGGGATAATCTCCAGCTTAACCGCTGAAATAAGACCTCAAGGTCAACTATAGCAATATACCTCCATCCAGCTTGATGCCCAGCGCAGGACATCATTCGTGGATGGGGTGCATAAGAGTATCTGTGCACCTGTATAAAGCACTTAAAATTTTGCGCCCCAAAGTCGGCGGGTCGCCGGCAAACAGGAAGACTGCATGTCATTTTCTTCCCTTGGTCTATCACAGACCCTGGTTAACGCCGTCGAAGCAGCCGGCTACACAACACCTACCCCTGTTCAACTACAGGCCATTCCAGCGGCAGTACAAGGTCGCGATTTAATGGTTGCCGCACAAACCGGCACCGGTAAAACCGGTGGTTTTGCACTGCCTATTTTAGAGTACTTGTTTCCTAACGGTCAGCCGGATCGCAAACAACGTCACCGTGCCCGTCAGCCGCGTGCGTTAGTATTAACCCCCACACGCGAACTGGCGGCCCAAGTGCATGACAGTTTTAAGCTGTATGCCCGCGACTTGCCGTTCGTCAGCGCCTGCATTTTTGGTGGTGTGGGTCCCAACCCGCAAATTAACGCCATGGCCAAAGGTGTCGATGTGTTAGTGGCCTGCCCAGGCCGCTTATTGGATTTGGTCGGTCAAAACAAAATTGATTTAAGCGCCGTTGAGATTTTAGTGCTGGATGAAGCCGACCGTATGCTGGATATGGGCTTTATCCATGATGTTAAAAAAGTCTTGGCACAACTGCCCAGCAAACGCCAAAACCTGCTGTTTTCAGCCACCTTCTCCAACGATATCATCAGCCTTGCAGGACGCTTACTGCACGACCCACAACGGATTGAGGTGACACCGCCCAACACCACAGT